>ERZ842401.230-NODE-230-length-77645-cov-30.214886_pt1 | contig 77645 bp, 66 predicted proteins | sample MGYA00521270_ERZ842401 | MGnify/ENA primary metagenome ERZ842401 (study PRJEB31892, sample SAMEA3878208) | bioreactor metagenome | biome: Moose rumen | place: Sweden | collected 2011-10 | study: EMG produced TPA metagenomics assembly of the PRJEB12797 data set...
GTGCTCGCGCGGCTCTTTCTTCCTTGGTTTCTTCTTCGAAGCGTTGTCCATGTTTTCAATTGTCAATTATCAATTATCAATTCTACAGACGGGGGCCCTCCGTCTTGATGCAAAGGTAAGAAAAAGAAAGCAAGCCGCCGCGACGGACAAGCACAAAAAGGCCCACACTGCCACCCGAAAGTGAGCAGGGTGAGCAGAGTGAGCGAAATTGAGATTTTTGGGTGAGCAGAGTGAGCCTGCCGAAAAAAAAGCATCGATTATTTTGTCAGTTCACAAAAAGTTAGTATCTTTGCCGCCGGAGGCATATAGAAACGAAAGTTATGAACACAATCACTTTAAGTAACGCTGCATATAACGATGCAAAAGTCTACGCGGAGACACAGAATCTGAGCGTGGATGAGTTTGTCGTCATGCTTATAGATAAGTTTGCCCATTCAAAGTCTGGCAGGAAAAGGTTTAAGATGTTGCCCATGGAAGAGCTTGAGCCCGAGGTCCAAGAGATTATGAATATGCCAAGAATGGGCTCGCTGGATGCTGGCGACGTGAATGGCGACGAAGCCCGGATAGAGTATTATAAAGAGAAGTACAATCTATGAAAGTATTTTTGGACACCAACGTTCTCATAGACTTTATAGCTCAACGAGAGGACTTCTACCAGGCAGCTTCCAACCTGATTAATTTAGGCGTTCAGGGAAAAGTTGATTTGTACATCACTCCGCTCACCTACGCAACCTGCATATATATAGCAAAGAAAGTCTTGGGCTACAATGGTGTTGTCAAGGCCATGCAAATGCTTGACAAATATCTTAACGTGACCCACATGAACGGAACCCACTGTAGAAACGCGCTTTTCTCTCCAATGCCTGACTTTGAGGATATGCTGCAATTCGAGTCGGCCTATGCGGCTGGCTGCGATGTCATTGTGACACGCAACAAGCAACATTTTCCTCAAGATGCCATCCAAGTATTAGATTCCAGAGAGTTTTTTGATGTCTATTGGATGGAGGCATAAGCATGGAAATGCTTGTCAATGACCTGCCCCGACGGTTCTACCGTTGGTAAGGAATGGTGCTGCTCAGGGCTTTCCCGATTTCCTTGCAGACGTTCTTGTCGAAGTCGTACGGCTTACCCCACGACAGATAGCCGTCAGTTGGCAGGCTCTTGAATTTGGTCTTGATGCCGTTGACCATTCTCTTCTGCTCCACTTCATCCGCATTGAGAATACCCCATGCCACCAGCGTCCTGACAAAGGCCTTGTGCTGGTTGCGCTTCTTCAGTAGTCCATGGTCGAAGAGCACCACCTCTATCAGTGCCAGGCCGGTATGTTCGCCCTTGTAGAAAGCCATCACCACCCGGCCTACCTCTTCTTTCACGAAATCACTCGTGTGCTTGAAGCACTCGCTATTGTGGTCGTCGTCGGTATTGTCGGGCATATTCTCAATCATACCGAAGTGGAAAGTACCGTCGCCATCCATCTTGAAGTTGATGGTGTCCACATGGTCAATGTGTTGCCCTATCGGCGCATTGAAATTGTTGGTGATATGAATCTCACTCTTCTTCTCCTTGTCCATAATCATAGTTTTCTAACTTATTTATTTTGTTTGCCACCACACCTACGGGGGCATTGTATATGTTTCCGTGCTCTCTGTTCTTAAACTCAGTCTCAATACTATCCACCATCTCGCTGTCCTCCTCAGTAGCCTTTTGTCTCAACAGTTTGTTGAGCATGGCCACTACCGACTTGGCATCGTCCCAGGTGACGCACCCCTTGCAGTATCCCACTATCTCTACCAGCGTAAACTTCCTGGCAGTGCCGTTGCTTTTCTTCTTCTCAAGCAGGGCGTTCAGCCTTTTGTTCTCGGCTTCCAGTTCTGCTATGTGCTGCTTCAGGGCCACCTTCTCCTTTTCCATATTGTCTATCTTCTCTTGCAGCATCTGTTCTTCGTAACTCAATGAAGGCTCACAGCACTTCAAGGCACCCGTCTCTGATTCTTGGTAATCCTCATGATACTGCCAGAAAAAACTCTGAAGACGATCATCCTCAGTTGGGCGGTTGGCAATCCAACGAAGCCCTATGCCAATGCTGTCTATTTTCCTGTTATTATCCTTCCAGGCCTCCTCTATCTGGTTGGCCACTACCTTTCTGTCATCCTCCTTATCCCACAAGTACACCACACGCTTCACGGCATTCTCATCAAAATCGTTGGTTATGTTCTTCCAGTCCTGATAGCCCAATCTGAGATACTTGACGGGTAAAGGTTTTGGCGTGAAGTCGTATGTCACGCGCTTCTTTTGCCTTTTCAGTCTTACAATTGAATACTTTATTGGATTCCAGTAGGTGCAGTCACTATAATTCATTTTTAAGTAATAGACAAAGTAGTTGTTCAAACGTCTGTTTTGCCCGTCAATCCATGTAATCAGGAAATAAGACATCGTGACAACCAACTCTGCACTATAGTTCCATCCTAAGTTCGATTTGATATCAGAAACATAGTTGAAGAAATCGGATGGCATCGGGTTTTCATAGAACATGCGAGTGGTTTGATAATACACCTCGTTAAACACCCTCACCGCATCTATCTTCACGGAAAAGGGCTTTTCGCTTAATTTCTGATATATTGCGTACAGATCCTCGTTGATGGGGTCGAGCTCAAAGAATTCGTCCATGGATTGTTTGTCAACCCAGAGGAAAGGTTTGGTAAGTATAGGCCTCATGATTTTTCGTTTTAGGTTTGGAAAAAGAGCGTGGACATGGTTCAGCATCAACAAACTCCTCGGGCAGCAACTCCCTCTCACTTCGTCGAAACTGCCTATGCCCACGCCATATCGGTGTGAGCTGGCAGCCTTCGTCATGTGAGATTCTATCTTGTTGCTGTTCGAGGAGAATCCGAAGAACTTAGGCTCTTTTTCTCATAAGGTAGTGCAAATGTACGGAATTTATCCCGATGCACCAAATATTTTCTTGATATTCTTCATTTTGTTTGGTTATTTCGTTGAGGGGTCATTACATCTAACATCTCTTATTCAATTACGTGTCTTAACACATTAGGGTTCCTGTGTGTATTTTATTCTTTATGCTGCCTTACCAATACCGAAAGTTCTGGCAACATATTCATTCACCTTTGCTGTTATGTTTTGCCCCATCGACTGTTGTATGATTTGATACAAAGGCTCGTACGACATTTCCTCTTTGCTATGTATCGCTGTTTGGTACAGGAAATTTGAAAGAGACGATGCCGTAATCATCACATTGCTTGTGCCGGCTATGTCCTCTTCTACAGAAGGTTTATAGTATGGCGCTACAATAATCGTGTATTTGGCTCTGATCTTTTTACGATGCAACTGTAGCCTGCCGGCATTAATGCTACCGAGTTTCCCTTGTGTTGACTTTGCTTCCACGGCAAATTTCTCATCAATAGTCAGATAGATACACTCAACATCGGTATTACCTGAGCCTCCTATGGTTCTGGCATCCACATCAATAAATTCATTAAAGGCATCAGACAGAGTGCTTTCAAACTTGAAGCAATCACCCTCTTCCTGATTTCTGGAATACTTTTTGATGTCTTTGGTTATTTGCAGAATATTCTCGATGGTCTTTTGTTTGATGCCCAACTCTTCGAGTAGTTCCTTGGGATAAAAACTATACAGGTGAAGAATATAGTCCTGTTCACCAAGGGTGTTCAGTAGATCGTGAGGCTTCTCGTAATAGGGATAAGCCTTTAACAGACTATTAACGAGTGCTACCATGTTCTGATGGAGTCTGATACCCTCGTTCGTGTAACATCTCCTCCCTGTCGGTTCATAATTTGCCAGTTGCTCTTCTGACGGGAAATCAGGCACATCTTTCCTTCCAAACCCACCCTGTCGCAGTATGCCAATCTTCTCTCCTCCAAATATGGTCGCAATTCCTGCGCTCTGTAGTTGGCCAAAAAGATATGTTGTTTCGTGAAGCGCATTTGCCAAGGCATCTTCAACGGAAAGCATTTCCGTGAACATATTATATTTATCTTTATTTGACAATGCTCTGAAAGCAAGAATGTTGCAGACGAGGCTTTCATAGCTAACCTCGTCAATTTCCTTCATCCAAAACACATGATAAAACACCTCGTCCTGGTATAATGTATAGTTTAGTCTGCTGTCGGAAAGCAATTTGAATACTAAACGGAAAGGATAGAGATTGAAAGCAGGAGACATCCTATTGAAAGGATGGCTATATGGTAGTCCAAAGAGCATGGTTGTGAATATCTTTGCCACCCAGTCCTTTTTCTCCATGTTGTCGAGAAGCAGATTCCCTAAAGGGCTAAAAACAATCTCCTTGCTGTCAGAAACATCATTGCGATAAGCAAACATGGAATATACAATCTGACATATTTTGAAGTTCGTTGTATCTACACTGGGAAGACCTGTTTTGGGACGGTAAATCCCCAAGTCTTTCATAGTAGCATTGATTTCTACAATGGTGTCATCGTCAACTTTTGCCTTCAAATCCCGAATGAGGTCAGCATATTGAATCAGTAAATCAAAGTTCCTGACATACTTCATGACCGTCCATTTTGCTTTTTTGTTTCTTCTGTTAATCGTATCCATAGGGTTAACTTGCTTGATACTATTATTTTGCTTCAGAGTACTCAAAACTTTATATAGGAGTTTCGGGGGTATGGCCTCGCCTATAATCGTCCTGACCAATGTTTCATTATAACCCTCGGGCAGATTCCAGTCTTTTGGAAGGGAAGAAACAATCAGCAATTCAAGCAGAGTGAGAACTCGTGCGTCACTATATGTCCCATCAGGTTTCAACCTACCAGGGTGAACGTTGTTGTGACCACTTATCATACCGCTGTTAGTGGTGACGGCCGCACAGGGCAAGTCCCAGTGCATCCTATTATAGGTATTGTGGAAACCACTTACCATCGAACCGTCTTTTTTCCTTGGATAATATACCTCATTCTTAAATGCACTTTGGCCTTCAGGAGTATGAGTCATCACCTCAACGTGCATATCGCTATGTTTAAGCGCATAGTGATATTTGATGGACGAACGCTGTCCGCTCTCCAATGATGGCAAATCGCCAATCGCATCTCTCAGGGTTATTTCTTTCTCGCAAGCCGGCAAATCCCATTGATAATTGGACTTGAATAATTTTATTATTGCCCGAGGTCTGGATTGAGGGACACCATAGTCCTTAGCATTCAGGATAACAGATTCTATCTTGTACTTATCTGAATACTTTCTTTCCAGTATATCTACAATGCCAAGATATTCTCCTCCGTATGGGAAGAACAGTTTGAGGAACTTGGGCACATTCTCTATTATGATCACATCCAAATCCAACTGGTCAATTATTCTTAGAACAGCGAAAATCAAATAATTCCTTTCATCTTCTGCATAATTTTTCTTTCCCAGTGTACTCATTCCCTGGCAAGGTGGTGTGGCAAGTAAAAACTGAGGCTGTATACGCTTTGCTTTCTCAAGATATGTGGAAAACACGGATTCGGACATGATATCACCTACCACCATATCTGTGGAGGGATAGAAATGACTATAGTATTCAGCTCTTTCCTCAATCAGTTCGTTTGCAAGCATGATATCAATGCCAAGGTCGCATAAATATGTTTCCGCTATGCCAGCACTGGAGAACATCGATATTCCCTTCATTCTTTCTATCTGCATATTCCCTCCATTATTTTCTTAACCATTAAAGATGGTATCCCTTCACCGATATATTGCCTAAGCAGAGTGTCACTGACATTTGTCGGGAGATCCAAGTCAGGCGGCATCGACATTACAGTCAGCAGTTCTCTTGGTGTGAGCACTCTCGCATCGCTCCAAAGCCCATTGCCCAGAGGTCTTCCCGGGTGAACCTTATCCTGAGAAGACATAATTTCATTGCGCATTGTGACTGTAGGAGAAGGCATGTCCCAGTCCATCCTTTTATAACAATTGCCGTAACCTTTTACCCGTTCTCCATCAGGCTTGACGGGGTAGAAATATTCATTGTCAAAAGCAGAACATCCTGTAGGAGTATGTCGCATCCACTCAATTTGAGTTGACGGGTGCTTTCTGGCCCAGTGATTCTTAATGTTACTGGATTCGCCAGGTTCCAAAGAAGGCAATTCGCCAATTGCCTCTTTCAGCGTTACCTTATGCGGCTCGGGGATAGGGTCATCCCAAATTAGTCCCTTTTTTGAAAGTCTTATAAAACACCGTTCCCTGTTTTGCGGGACACCATAGTCGGCACAATTAAACAAGTTTGTTTTAATATCATATTCATTACCGTATTTTATCTCAAGTATTTCATTTACTGGTCTTAGCGAGCCATCATACGGGATTACTACTTTCAAAAAGCGAGGGATATTTTCAAAAAGAATAAACGATGGATGAACCTCATCTATAATTTTGAATGACTCTAAAATAAGATAGTTCCTCTCATCGGCCTTTGTCAATAGAGTCTGATAACTTCTATTTTTACCAATACTACTCATACCCTGACATGGTGGCGTTGATATAACGATATCTATAGTTGAGTTCCCTATTGCATTAATAATATCCTTTTTTGTCTTATCATCCTTCAAGTCGCCACATATAACTGTAGTTTCTGGATATAAGTAACTATGCACATTACATCTTTTGGCATCAATATCTGAAGCCAAAACCACATCAATACCTATATCCTTTAGATAATATTCAGCAACCCCTATACACGAAAATAGGGATATTGCCCTTAGCCTCTTGGTTGTTATTGTTTTATTGAGCATCTCTTGTTATGTCTTTTAAGACCAGTTCTAATGGTCTGCATCAATTCAATTCCCCCAGAGCCAAGGAGACATATTAAAGCCCCCTTTCTTTTGGGAAAGAGGGCGCGGAAGAGATTGAGAGGAACAAGGCTTAGCACAGCCTACACCAGACAACAATCGTACTGTCCGCGCCCATTTTGTTGTTCTGAGCGCAAACATCCGTTGCCTTGTCTGACTGGTGTGTCTTGTGAAGTGCTAATTCTGTTCCAACAGTCTAATCAAGGATGTTCTTAAGCATGTTTTTATTATGATGTGTTTTGTAATTTATCCATATAACCGATTAACTTATCTTATTCTTACACCATATTTGCAATCCACATTATTCATTCTCTAATCTCATTTGCCACAAAGTCTTGCCCTGATAGCTGAAATACTTCGGGCCTTGATATGTGTTGGTTGAGGTCTTTTTATCAGCAGGAAGAAATTCCTTGCAGAAGCCAGACAGCGAGTACTCTTTGCCTTGATACAGCACAGTCTTGTCGGAGCTTACCGTAACATTAATGTCTCTCTGGTCGAAAACTACACTGTCTCCTTCCTTCAAGCCTACCATTGAGAACGTGAACGAACTGCGCCGCTTGCTGCCTTTTTCCTTGGCAGGCTTGTTCTTTTTATCCGTCGAGATGGCTATGGTTCTGCCTTTTCTCACTAATCTTGCATCGTGCTCAAAGTCTTTATAAGTGAAGCCGTGCTGCAGATAATCAATGTATTTTGATACAGCACAGGAATGGGTGTGATGTATACCGTTCACCCTTTCGTAGGTCTTGATACTTTCATTGAGGCGCAGCAGGATCTTGACATCTGAAATCTCGGAGATGTCTGCTTTAAGCCCTACAGAACGCATTACTTTTCTGGTAATCTCGCTGTTCAGGTTCCTGTAATAAGATTTCAAGGTAGACAGCGAACTATAGCGAGGCTCATCATTGGGCATCGTATTGCCGCTATTCGACTCAGAAATGTTTTGGGGCATATCTGCCTTTTCGGCCATTGTCTCATCTTCTATAAAATGGTAGCGGCTGACATGCTTTTTGCGCGGAAGGAGCTCGAAGACGGAACGCAGTCTCTCACCGAGTTTTGCTGAGAGACCGTGCTTGCCGATGATATAGTCAAAAAGTTCGGAAATGCCTTCCTTGGTGCTGTATTGGTCACTAACCTTGTCTACCATCAGCTGCTCCTCGCAGAATTCCACCAGCAATGATTTGCGGTATTTGTCTTTCTCGATAAGGGTCATTAGGAATTTCGCATCGGCAGAGTTTGTCACGTAGTCCACGGTGAGCACGCACTTCACCTGACGCTTCTCTTCCTGTGTAAGATAGAAAAGCTCCAGCTTCTCGCCAAAGTAAATGCCGAAACGGCAGTCGGACACTCTCAGATAGGAGAGAATCTGAATAATGTCTTCCTTCTTTTGCTTATGGCTGGGGCGCTTCAGTTCTACCACAATCTCCGGATGCACCTTGTCGTCAACAAAGAGAGCAAAGTCTGGTTTCCAGGAGGCTCTCACTTCAGGCAGCACGTACTGCTCTTTCAGAAATCCCTTGAATTCATCCCAGCCAAGGGATGACAGGAATCCTTTGGCGATATCCTTCTCGAAGGTCATCTCCCGCACGATCCTGTTCTTGTCTACCTTGTTGCAAAGATAGTTCCATCTTTCCATATCATTTCCTTTTTAATTTTTCTCTTCAAAAACCCCGCCTATTCTCCGCGAACCAGCGGGGTATCATTTACACAAATAAAACCACACGCAGACATGCCACGTGGGCTTATCCTTCTTCAAACACTCCATAGTCTTCCGGCTTCAGCATGTCCCAGTCCTCCAGCGCCTCGATGGGGCTGAGGTTGTGGCGGCGAGCCAGCTTGTACTCGTAGGTCAGACCGTAGCGGGCGGCTATGCGCATCGCACGCCGGTCCTGACTGAAATATGAGTGTCTTGATGCCATTTATCTGAATTTGGTGAATACAAAAAGCCCTGCCGACTTGGCGTATGCCAAGTGCAGCAGGGCGTAGTGGGCGCTCTGTATGTGGGGGCGGTTACGTTAGATTCCGGGCCATGGGCGGCGACGATGGGGGGGGTATTTTTACCCCTCGACGCAACGTGCCGGGTCTGTTGGTTAGCGTAGTCATATTCATCGCGATTTTCGTATCAATGTGAGCCTAACCTACAACTAAGGAGAATCGCAATCCCAGCGCATTGGCAATGAGCATGAATGTGCTGAGCTGCATGTCCGTCTGTCCTTTCTCAAGAGCTGAGATGTATTCACGCTTCTTGCCGATGCGATCGCCCAACTGCTGCTGGGTCAGCTTCTGGCGCTTGCGCTCGTCGCGCAACAACTCGGCATAGTACCAGGCTTCAGCCTTCGCCTGAAACTCCTTGCGTGACGGTGAACCTACAGGACCGTACTTCTCATCAAAATGCTGCGACCCTGTCTTAAGCTGGGCCAGTTTTTTCTCATCAAGCTTAATCATATCTTTGTCCTCCTCAAATATATTTTTCCAAAATCCTGCGGGCAGTTTCTATCTCGCCCTTATACTGCTTTGTACCTTTTTTCAGAAATGAGTTCAGGAATAGTACACATTTACTTTCCATGAACGAAGGCGTCTCAACTGCGAAGATGATTGTGCGATACTCATTGTTGCCAACAGAGATTCGCGCTTCATAGAATTCCGTTTCCTCAAGGTTCTTGACAAACTTCTTGTTGACCACGTATTGAGTCTTGATAATCATCTCCACGTAGTCATACTTGGCCTTGGTCTTTTCATCAAGACTGGCATAATATTCGTCGTACTCTTCTGAGTGGATTGTTTCCCTTATATCTTCGTTCATGCTGCAAAAGTAATATATTTATTCCTATTATCCAAATTTTACGCAAACTTTTTAGCAATAACAATTCTTTTCCCGCTTTTCCCGCTGCACTATAGAGTCCACTGAGAACCAACTTCATCAGATAGAATGAAAATAAATGACGAATTATTTTGCGTTTTGCTCACTAATTCGTACCTTTGCAGCGCCAATGGAGCAGGCCCCGCTTGTTGAGGGGTGCCATTTGGAAAGATAAATTGCATAGGAATATGAAAGTAATGAAATTCGGCGGAACGTCCGTAGGTTCCGTAAAAAGCATTTTGAGCTTAAAAGAAATTGTGGAGGCAGAGGCTCGGACGCAACCTGTCATCGTAGTAGTAAGCGCACTTAATGGCATCACAGACAAACTGATAGCCATGTCGCAAATGGCCAATCAGGGCGACGAGCACTATCGCGAGGAATTCGACGCGATGGTAAGACGGCACCACCAGATGATAGACACTATCATCCAGGACATTAACAAGCGCGTAGACTTATTCAACCATGTAGACCAGCTCTTCGACCAGTTGAAGAGCATTCTCTACGGTGTTTACCTGATTCACGACCTGTCGGAAAAGACCGAGGACACCATCATCTCGTATGGTGAACGTCTGAGTTCGCACATCGTGGCTGCCATCGTGAAGAACGGCGTTCGCATGAACAGCCGCGACTTTATCCGCACGGAAAAGAAGCAGGGCCACCATGTGCTGGACACCGAACTGACCAAGCAGTTGGTGAAGGAAGCCTTCAAGGAAATTGCCAACAGCCGCATCTACGTGGTGCCCGGCTTTATTGCCCGTGACCGCGACAGTCACGAGACGACCAACCTGGGACGCGGCGGCAGCGACTACACCGCTTCTATTATAGCTGCCACGCTCGATGCCGACATTCTGGAGATATGGACCGACGTGGACGGCTTTATGACGGCCGACCCGAAGGTGATCAAGAGTGCCTACACCATCAACGAGCTGTCGTACGTAGAGGCGATGGAGCTGTGCAACTTCGGTGCGAAGGTCATCTATCCGCCGACCATCTATCCTGTCTGCGTGAAGAACATACCCATCAAGGTGAAGAACACCTTTAACCCCGAGCACCCGGGCACCCTGATCAAGGCCAAGATAGACAACGACCAGAAGCCCATCAAGGGAATCTCGAGCATCAAGGGCACATCGCTCATCACGGTGACGGGTCTGTCGATGGTAGGTGTGATTGGTGTGAACCGCCGTATCTTCACCACGCTGGCCAACAAGGGCATCTCGGTGTTCATGGTCAGCCAGGCATCGTCGGAGAACTCAACCTCTATAGGTGTGCGCGACGAGGATGCCGCTGCCGCCGCCGAGGTACTGAACGAGGAGTTTGCCAAGGAGATTGAGACCGGCGCCATGTTCCCCATGCAGGTGGAGAGCGGCCTGGCCACCATCGCCATCGTGGGTGAGAACATGAAGCAGACGCCAGGTATAGCCGGTAAGCTGTTCGGCACGCTGGGCCGAAGCGGCATCTCGGTGATTGCCTGCGCACAGGGTGCCTCGGAGACGAACATCTCGTTCGTCGTCGACGGCAAGTTCTTGCGCAAGTCGCTCAACGTGCTGCACGACTCGTTCTTCCTGTCAGAATACAAGGTGCTGAACATCTTCATCTGCGGCATAGGCACCGTGGGCGGCATGCTGCTTGAGCAGATACGCACCCAGCAGCAGTTCCTGATGCAGTCGCGCCGCCTGAAGCTGAACGTGGTGGGCATCAGCGACGTGCAGAACTTCGTGCTGGACCGCGACGGCATAGACCTGGACAACTACGAGCAAACGCTGCGCGCCGGCTTTGCAGCCAACACCGAGCACATGCGCGACGAGATTGTGAAGATGAACATCTTCAACAGCGTCTTCGTAGACTGCACCGCCAGCAAGCAGATAGCACAACTCTACCAAACCTTCCTAGAGCATAACATCAGCGTGGTGGCTGCCAACAAGATTGCCGCCTCGAGCGACTACGACAGTTACCTGAAGCTGAAGCAGACCGCCCGCGACCGCGGCGTCTGGTTCCGCTACGAGACCAACGTAGGCGCTGGCCTGCCCATCATCGGCACCATCAACGACCTGTGCAACTCGGGCGACAAGATACTGAAGATCGAGGCCATCCTGAGCGGTACGCTGAACTTCATCTTCAACGAGATTGCAGCCGACGTGCCCTTCTCAGAGACCGTGCGCCGTGCCAAGGAGCAGCGCTACAGCGAGCCCGACCCGCGCATAGACCTCAGCGGCACCGACGTCATCCGCAAGCTGGTCATCCTGACCCGCGAGGCGGGATACAAGGTGGAGCAGGACGATGTGGAGAAGCACCTTTTCGTGCCCGACAGCTATTTCGAGGGTTCGATTGACGACTTCTGGAAGCGTCTGCCCGAACTCGATGCCGACTTCGAGGCCCGCCGCAAGGTGCTGGAAAGTGAAAACAAACGTTGGCGCTTCGTGGCCACGATGGAAGCCGACGAGCAGAACCCGACATCGTTCAAGACCAGCGTGGCGCTGAAGGAAGTCCCCTACGGTCATCCGTTCTACGGACTGGAGGGCTCGAACAACATTGTGCTGCTGACCACCGAGCGCTACAAAGAGTACCCGATGCTGATTCAGGGCTATGGTGCCGGTGCTGCCGTCACTGCCGCCGGCGTCTTTGCCAATATCATGTCAATCGCTAATATTTAATATTTGTGCTGGATGGTTCAGCCATCCAGCCCTTTTCTTATGAAACACATTATTATATTGGGCGACGGCATGGCTGATCACCGTGTTGCCCGTCTTGGAAACAAGACGCTGCTGCAATATGCCCGTCCTGAATACATGAACCGTCTGGCAAAGGCAGGCCGTACGGGACGACTGATTACCGTGCCCGAGGGGTTTCCTCCCGGCTCGGAGGTAGCCAATACCGCCATTCTGGGCTACGACCTGAACAAGGTGTACGAGGGGCGCGGTCCGCTGGAGGCAGCCTCAATCGGCTACGAGATGCAGCCCGACGACTTTGCCATCCGCTGCAACATCATCACGCTGGACGGCGGCAGAATTATTACCCACAACGGCGGCAACCTGCAGACCGAGGATGCCCGCGTGCTCATTGACTATCTGAACGAGACGCTGGCCAAGCCTGTCAACGAGCAGGCAGGCTGCGAACGCGTCAAGTTTATCTGCGGCATACAGTACCGCCATCTGCTGGTCATCAAGGGCGGCTCGAAGCACATCGTCTGCGCCCCACCCCACGACCATCCTAACGAGGAGTGGAAGCCCCTGCTGGTGAAGCCGGAAGCTACTGCGGTCAGCGGTTCTGCCGCTGACACCATTCGTCTTACGCCACAAGAAACTGCCGATCTCATCAACGAACTCATTCTAAAGTCGCAGGAACTGCTGGCCAAGCATCCTTACAATATCGAGAAGGCCAAGCACGGCCAGCGCCAAGCCAACAGCATCTGGCCCTGGAGCGGCGGCTACCGTCCCTCGATGCAGACGCTGATGGAGCAGTACCCGCAGGTGAAGACCGGAGCCGTCATCTCGGCTGTCGACCTCATTCAGGGTATCGGCAAATATGCCGGACTGCGCATCATCAAGGTGCCCGGAGCCACCGGACTGGCCGACACCAACTACGAGGGCAAGGCACAGGCAGCCATCGAGGCCCTACAGACGGACGACTTCGTGTTTGTGCACGTAGAGGCTACCGACGAGGCCGGTCACGACGGCGACCTTGATCTGAAGCTACGGGCCATTGACTATCTGGACCAGCGCCTCATAAAGCCCATCGTCGAGGCTACGGAGCAGATGGACGAGCCCGTCAGCATAGCCATCCTGCCCGACCACCCTACCCCTGTGGAGCTGCGCATCCATGTCAGCGAGCCCGTGCCCTTCCTTATATATTATAAAGGTATAGAGCCCGACGAAGTGCAACAGTACGACGAGGAGTCGTGCGTCAGCGGCGGCTACGGCCTGCTGCGCCTGCAGGAGTTCATGCAGCTATTCATGAAACAACCATTAACATAACCTGAACCACAATGAAAAGAAAATTGACAACCACAGCCATGCTGACTCTGGCCATGTTTACCACAACCATGGCACAGAGCATCGCGACGATTGACAGTCCGGACGGAAAGCTCCAAGTGACAGTCACCAACGAAAACGGGCATCCTGCCTATCAGGTCAGCAGGGGCGGCATCGTCTTTATCGAGCGCTCGCCCTTAGGACTGCAGACGAATGTCTACGACCTGACACAGGGTCTGACCATGAAGGAGTGCAAGAAAACGTCTGTGCACGACGAATATGCGCTGAAGACCATCAAGCAGGGACACGTCGTCAGCGATGCCACAGAGGCTGTCTGCCAATATGAGAAAGACGGCAAGCCAGTCATGGACATCATCTTCAGGGTGAGCAACCGCGACGTGGCCTACCGCTATAAGATTTACCCCAAGAAGGAAACGCTGGCATGCGTCATCACAGGCGAAGCCAGCAGCTTCACTCTGCCGGCAGGCACCACCACATTCCTCTGTCCGCAGGCGAAGCCCATGAACGGTTTTGCACGCACATCGCCCAGCTACGAGACCACGTACACCCTTGACGATGCCACCGGCAAGAACGGATGGGGCGAGGGCTACACCTTCCCCTGCCTGTTCAAGAACGGCGACCAGGGATGGGTGTTGATCAGCGAGACCGGCACCGACGGCCAGTACGTTGGCTGTAGGCTTCTGAACAACGGTGGCAGCAAATACAGTATCGGATTCCCGCAGCAGGGCGAGATGAATGGTCAGGGCACCACCACGGCAGCTGTCAGTCTGCCGTTCGAGACCCCCTGGCGCACCATCACCGTCGGTTCGCTGAGCGATGTGGCAGAAACCACCGTGGCCTGGGATGTGGTGAAACCCAAATATGCCGCAGCCCACGATTACACCTACGGCAAGGGCGCGTGGTCGTGGATCATCAAGATGGATGCCAGCTGCAATTTCAACGAGCAGAAGCAATACATTGACTTCGCAGCAGCCATGGGATGGCGCTCCGTGCTGGTGGATGCCCTGTGGGACACACAGATAGGCTATCCGCGCATGGAAGAGCTGGCTCGCTACGGACGCGAGAAGGGCGTGGGACTGTTTCTCTGGTACAACTCCAACGGCACCTGGAACGATGCGCCGCAAGGGCCGCGCCACAAGATGGACCGCGCCGGCGCACGCCGACAGGAGATGGCATGGATGCAGAAGAACGGCATACTGGGCATCAAGGTCGACTTCTTCGGCGGCGACAAGCAGCCCATGATGCAGCTCTACGAGGACATACTGACCGATGCCAACGAATATGGTCTGCAAGTCATCTTCCACGGCTGCACACTACCCAGAGGCTGGGAGCGCATGTACCCCAACTACGTGGCTTCCGAAGCTGTGCTGGCCTCTGAGAATCTGCACTTCGGGCAGGGAGCCTGCGACAAGGAGGCATGGAACGCCTGCATCCATCCTTTCATCCGCAACACGGTGGGCTCGATGGACTTCGGAGGCTCTACGCTCAACAAATACTACAATGGCGACAACCAGCACGGCACCCACCGCGTCACCAGCGACGTCTATGCCTTGGCCACCGCCGTCATCTTCCAGAGCAGCGTTCAGCATTTTGCCATGGCCCCCAACAACCTAACCGATGCCCCTGCCTGGGCAGTCGACTTCATGAAGCAGGTGCCCACCACTTGGGACGAAGTCAAACTGCTCGACGGCTATCCCGGCCGCTACGTCATCCTGGCACGTCGCTGTGGCACGAAGTGGTACGTTGCCGGCATCAACAGTCAGAAAGAGCCGGTGAAGGCGCAGCTTTCCCTCCCCCTGTTTGCCAAGGGTGCCGAGTTGACGGTATATACCGATGATGCCCAACTGAACGGCTCGGTGAAGAATGTCAAACTCAACAAGAATCAGCAGTTGTCCGTCTCTATTCCTGAGAACGGTGCTGTGCTTATAGTAGGCGAACAATGAACAGCAGACAAGCATTACTAAGCATACTCCTCATGGCCGCCACCTACGTGCAGGCCCAGCAGGTAGAGTTCTTCACTCCCGACATTGTGAGGATTACCAAGACTGCGGACGGACAGCGTGCCGCCAAGCAGTCGCTGGTGGTCACTGCCAAGCCTGAAACCGTGAAAGTGAGCATCAAGACCGTCGACGGAAAGAAAGTTTACCAGACGCCCAAACTGAAGGTGACGGTCGACGAGCACACCGGTCGCGTGTCGTTCGCCAAACCCGATGGCACCATGCTGCTGACCGAGGGCGACTACCAGCTGACACCCATCACCGAGGGGATTGACAAAGGCAGTTACCGCGTGCGACAGGCTTTTGATTTGGAAGCCGACGAGCCCATCTATGGTCTGGGCATGATGCAGAACGGCAAGATGAACCAGCGCGGCGAGCACCGTAAGATGCAGCAGTCGAACCTGGAGGACTATACCCATTTCTTCCAGAGCATCAAGGGCTATGGCATCTACTGGGACAACTATTCGCCCACACAGATTGACGACAATGTGCTGGAGTCGCAGGTCGGACAAATGGTGGACTACTACTTCATGTACGGCGGCAATGCCGACGGCGTCATACAACGGATGCGCCACCTCTCGGGGCGTGTGCCCATGCTGCCGCTGTGGACCTACGGTTTCCACCAGAGCCGCGAACGCTATAAGAGCAGTGCCGAATTGCTGGAGGTGGTGAACAAGTACCGCCGGCTGGGCATACCCTTCGACGGCATCATACAGGACTGGCAGTACTGGGGCTCGAACTACAACTGGAATGCTATGGAGTTTCTGAACCCCGAGTTCAACAACGCACAGAAGATGATTGACGAGGTGCACAGACAGCATGCACATATCAGCATCTCGGTATGGGCCTCGTTCGGCCCCGAGACAAAGCCCTATCGCGACCTCGACAAGAAGGGACTACTGTTCCACTTCCACACGTGGCCGCAGAGCGGACTGCCCCAGTGGCCGCCACGCATGGACTACCCCAGCGGGGTGCGTGTCTACGACTGCTACAGCGCCGAGGCACGTGACATCTACTGGCACTACCTCAGCGGCCTGCACAAGATGGGCATCGATGCCTGGTGGATGGACTCTACCGACCCCGACCACCACGACTATCAGGAGAGCGACCTTGATGAGCGCTGTGCCATGGGCAGCTACCGCAGCGTGCGCAACGCCTTCCCACTGATGACGGTGGGCGGCGTAGACCAGCACCAGCGTGCTGCCGACCACGAGAAACGCCCCTTCATACTGACCCGTTCGTTCTTTGCCGGACAGCAGCGCTACGGTGCCAACACCTGGAGCGGCGACGTGGGCAGCTCGTGGGAGAGTCTGCGCAAGCAGGTACCCCTGTGCCTGAACCACACGCTCTGCGCCAACCCCAACGTCAACACCGACATCGGCGGTTTCTTCGCCAACTCGTACAACCGCCATCATGGCGACAACTCGGCTACCAAGAACCCGCAGTACCAGGAGCTCTACGTGCGCTGGATGCAGTTCGGGCTGTTCTGCCCCATGATGCGCAGCCACGGCACCGAGGTCTATCGCGAATTGTATTACTATGGACAGACGGGCGAGCCCGTCTTCGATGCCCTGCTCTATGCCGTGAAGATGCGCTACCGCCTGCTGCCCTATATCTACAGCCAGAGCTGGCAGGTAAGCCGCCACGACGACTCGTTCATGCGTGCCCTGATCATGGACTTCCCCGACGACAAGAACGTTTGGGACAACGGCCGCCAGTATATGTTCGGTCACAGTCTGCTGGTTTGTCCGGTGCTCGACCCACTCTTCACACAGGAAAAGATCGTGAAGACCAACGAGATGTCGGGCTGGGACGAGAAGGACAATACCGAGTATGCCAACGGATGGCCCAAGGTAGACTGGAACCAGAAGAAGCAGTACGATGTCTACCTGCCCGCCGGCAGCGACTGGTATGACTTCTGGACCAACGAACGTCTTTCCGGCGGACAGCACATCAAGGCCGACGCACCGCTGGCCCACTCGCCACTTTATGTGAAGGCGGGCAGCATCGTTCCCTTTGACAACAACGACCGGCAATACAGCAACGAGATGCCCTGGGACCACATGCTGCTGGCCGTATACCCGGGAAAAGACGCCACCTTCACCCTCTACGAGGACGAGGGCGACGGCTTTGGCTACCAGCAGGGACAATACAGCGAGATTCCCATGACGTGGAACGACCGCACGCGCACACTCACCATCGGTCAGCGCAAGGGACAGTTCCCAGGCATGCTTGCCGAACGGTCGTTCACCGTCGAGCTGCCCGATGGCAGTATAGCCCCTGTCACCTATCGCGGCAAGAAGGTCTCTGTCAAACTGTAAGCCACGTCCACATAGCACATTCAGAAACCAAACAATAAGCACCATGCAATACTACAGCACCAACGGAAAGGCCCCTATGGCCGACCTGCAAAAGGCCGTCGTGAAAGGACTGGCCGAAGACCGCGGACTCTATATGCCCGAAGTGATTCATCAGTTGCCGAAGGCCTTCTTCGACGACATGCCGAAGATGCGATTCCAGGACATTGCTTTCAACGTGGCCAGCGCCTTCTTTGGCGACGATGTCGACCTCGATGCCCTGCATGACATCGTCTACGACACCCTGCAGTTTGACTGCCCCATCGTCAAGGTCAAGGACAACATCTACTCGCTGGAACTCTTCCATGGACCCACGCTGGCCTTCAAGGACGTAGGTGCCCGGTTCATGGCACGTCTGCTGAGATACTTCACCAGTCAGACCAGTAAGACCGGTTCCATCAACGTACTGGTGGCCACCTCTGGCGATACCGGCTCTGCCGTGGCCAACGGCTTCCTCGGCGTGGAGGGCATCCATGTGTATGTGCTCTATCCGAAGGGCAAGGTCAGTCCTATCCAGGAGTGCCAGTTCACTACGCTGGGCCGTAACATCACTGCCATCGAGGTCGACGGTGTGTTCGACGACTGCCAGGCATTGGTGAAGAGTGCCTTCATGGACGAGGAACTTAACCGCCACATGATGCTCACCTCGGCCAACTCAATCAACGTAGCCCGCTTCCTGCCACAGGCGTTCTATTACTTCAATGCCTATGCCCAGATTATGGCTAAGGGCCAACTGCCAACAGCCAATAGCCAAATCGCGATGTGCGTGCCCAGCGGCAACTTCGGCAACATCTGCGCCGCCCTCTTCGGTCATCAGATGGGACTGCCTGTGAAGCGCTTCATCGCGGCCAACAATGCCAACGACATCTTCTACAACTACCTGCAGACAGGACAGTACAACCCCAAGCCCTCGAAGCAGACACTGGCCAATGCGATGGACGTGGGCGACCCGTCGAACTTCGCACGCATCATCAACCTCTACAGCGAGAACGGGAAATGCTCGCCCGAAGAGACCCACAGGCGAATCACCCAGCTCATCAGCGGTGCCACCTATAGCGACGAGCAAATCAAGGAGACCATGCGGAAGTGCTACAAGGAGACTGGCTATGTGCTCGACCCCCACGGAGCCTGCGGCTACCAAGCCCTTGAGGACCTGTTGCAGCCGGGCGAGACGGGCATCTTCTGCGAGACTGCCCACCCAGCCAAGTTCAAGGAGAAGGTGGACGACATCCTGGGCATCGACGTGGAGATACCCGAGCGTCTGGCAGCCTTTATGAAGGGCGAGAAGCAGAGCGTGCCGATGACAAAGCAATTCGCCGACTTCAAGGCCTACCTGCTGAAGCAATAAAATGAGATGCACCATGCTTCGAGACAAACAACACTACAGAATGCCCGCTGAATGGGAACCGCAGAGCGCCGTGCAACTGACGTGGCCACACAGCAATACCGACTGGGCACCCATGCTTGACGAGGTACTGCTCACCTACCGCGAGATGGCACGAGAGATCAGTCGTCGCGAGCGCCTCATCGTGGTGGCGCCGGAAGGGAAAGCCCCCGGCATGCTGTATGTGACGTGTCCCACCAACGACACCTGGGCTCGCGACCACGGCTTCATCACTGTCGAGGAAACAAATGGCAAATCTCTGCACCTCCTAGACTTCCAGTTCAACGGCTGGGGCGAGAAGTTCCCTGCCGAGCTCGACAATGCCATCAACCGCAGGCTTTACGACCTGGGCGTGGTAAAAGGGCAGTACGAAGACCATCTGGACTTTGTGTTGGAAGGAGGCTCGATAGAAAGCGACGGTAAAGGCACCATATTCACCACCTCGTGCTGCCTGCTGGCCCCACACCGCAATCAGCCATTGACGAAAGACGAGATTGAAGAGCGCCTAAAGACATACCTGGGTGCCGACCGCATCGTGTGGATTGATTACGGACGGCTTACAGGCGACGACACCGACGGACATATAGACACGCTGGTGCGTATCTGTCCCGACGACACCTTATTATATATAGGGTGCGACGACCAACAGGATGAGCAGTACGAGGGACTGCACCTGATGGAAGAGCAACTGAAGACGCTGCGCACCACAGACGGGCGTCACTACCGTCTGCTTAGGCTTCCGCTGCCCCGCCCTATCTACAGCCAACAGCCAACGGCCGACAGCCAACAGTCAGGCGAACGCCTGCCTGCCACCTATGCTAACTACCTCGTCATCAATGGGGCCGTGCTGGTGCCCACCTATGCCCAGCCCGACCTGGATGCCGAGGCCATGCGCATCATTGGCCAGGTCTTCCCCGACCGCGAGATAGTGGGTATAGACTGTCGCAGCCTGATCAAGCAGCACGGCTCACTCCATTGCTGCACGATGCAATACTATTAATATTTCATTCGAGACTCCAAATGCTTAAATAGCGATGAAGATAGGATTCCTACAACAACACAATACGGCCGACACGGTCAACAACATCGAACGGCTCTGCGACGGCATACGCGACCTGGCCCGGCGAGGAGCCGAGCTCGTGGTGCTTCAGGAACTGCACAACTCACTGTATTTCTGCAAGGTAGAGGATGTAAACAACTTCGACCTCGCTGAGCCTATCCCCGGACCTTCTACCGACATCTACGGAAGACTGGCACGGGAATGTGGCGTGGTGCTGGTGACCTCGCTGTTCGAACGCCGTGCACCCGGACTGTACCACAACACCGCCGTGGTCTTCGAAAGCGATGGCACCATTGCCGGCAAATACCGCAAGATGCACATTCCCGACGACCCAGGCTACTACGAGAAGTTCTACTTCACGCCCGGAGATCTGGGATTCAAACCCATCGACACCAGTCTGGGACGACTGGGCGTGCTGGTATGCTGGGATCAGTGGTACCCCGAGGCTGCACGACTCATGGCACTACAGGGAGCCGAGATTCTGATATACCCCACCGCCATCGGCTATGACCCCAACGACACCACCGAGGAACAGCAACGCCAACGCATGGCCTGGAAGACGGTGATGCGCGGACATGCCGTAGCCAACGGTCTGCCCGTGGTAGCCGTGAACCGCGTGGGCGAAGAGCCAACAGCCAATAGCCAACAGCCATCAGAAAAAATTCCCTTCTGGGGTACCTCGTTCGTCTGCGGTCCGCAGGGCGAGCTCTACTACGAGGCCTCTGCCGACGAGGAAGAGAGCATCATCGTCAGCATTGACATGAAGCGGAGCGAGCAGGTACGCCGCTGGTGGCCCTTCCTGCGCGACAGGAGAATAGAAGCATACAACGACTTGACAAAACGATTCATAGACTAAACAGCATATGGCAAACAACTTAAGATTTCAGGTAGTAGCAGAGGCTTTCAAGAAAAAGCCCGTTGAGGTAAAGGTCCCGTCGGAGCGGCCTTCTGAGTATTTCGGGAAATACGTCTTCAACAAGGAAAAGATGTATCGTTACCTGCCAAAGGACATCTACGACAAGATGACCGACGTGATAGACAACGGTGCAAGGCTAGACCGTTCTATCGCCGACGCAGTGGCAGCAGGCATGAAGCAATGGGCCATGGAGATGGGCGTCACCCACTATACCCACTGGTTTCAGCCCCTGACAGAGGGGACTGCCGAGAAGCACGATGCCTTCGTGGAGCACGACGGCAAGGGCGGCATGATAGAGAAGTTCTCGGGCAAGCTGCTGGTGCAGCAGGAGCCCGATGCATCGAGCTTCCCCAACGGTGGCATCCGCAACACCTTCGAGGCACGCGGCTACTCGGCCTGGGACCCCACAAGCCCTGTGTTCATCATCGACGACACGCTGTGTATCCCCACCATCTTCATAGCATATACGGGAGAAGCCCTGGACTACAAGGCTCCGCTGCTACGCGCCCTGCATGCCGTCAGCAAGGCCGCCAAAGATGTGTGCCGGCTGTTCTACGACGATGTGACGAAGGTGCAGGTGAACCTGGGCTGGGAGCAGGAATACTTCCTGGTGGACGAAGGCCTCTACTCCGCCCGTCCCGACCTGCTGATGACCGGGCGCACGCTGATGGGGCACGAGAGCGCCAAGAATCAGCAGATGGACGACCACTACTTCGGCACTATCCCCGACCGTGTGCAGGCCTTCATGAAGGACCTGGAGATACAAGCCCTGGAACTGGCCATCCCCTGCAAGACACGCCACAACGAGGTGGCTCCCAACCAGTTTGAGTTGGCTCCTATCTTCGAGGAATGCAACTTGGCCGTTGACCACAACATGCTACTCATGTCGCTGATGAAAAAGGTGGCCCGCAAGCATGGCTTCCGTGTGCTGCTCCATGAAAAGCCCTTCGACGGCATCAACGGCTCGGGCAAGCACAACAACTGGAGCCTCACGGCTATGCATAACGAAAAGTCGACACTGCTGCATGCACCCGGCAAGAACGACCCCACAGACCCGAATGCCACAGCCAACGAGAACCTGCGCTTCGTGACCTTCATCGTAGAGACGCTGATGGCCGTCTACAAACATAACGGACTGCTGAAAGCCTCCATCATGAGTGCCACCAACGCACACCGCCTGGGTGGCAACGAGGCACCGCCAAGCATCATCTCGTCGTTCCTGGGCACACAGCTGACCGAGCTGCTGGATCACATAGAGCTGTCGGACAAGGACGACCTGCTGAACCTGAAGAGCAAGCAGGGCATGGAGATTGACATTCCCCAGATTCCCGACCTCATCGTCGACAATACCGACCGCAACCGCACATCGCCCTTCGCCTTCACCGGCAACCGCTTCGAGTTTCGTGCTCCCGGCAGCAGCGTCAACTGCGCCTCGGCCATGATTGCACTGAACAGTGCCGTGGCAGAAGCCCTCAACTCGTTCAAGCAGCGCGTAGACCAGCGCATCGCCGAAATCTCGACAAGGGAGGAGTTCCAGAAAGGCCAGCATACGGCAAAGTATCATGCCATACTCGACATCCTGCGCGAGGATATCAAGACCTGCAAGCCCGTGCGCTTCGACGGCAACGGCTACAGCGACGAATGGGTGAAGGAGGCTGCCCGCCGTGGACTGGATGTCGAGAAGTCGTGCCCCGTCATCTTTGAGCACTATCTGGACGAGACAAGCGTAAAGATGTTTGAGAGCACGAAGGTGATGACAGCCAAGGAACTGGAGGCACGCAACGAGGTGAAATGGGAGACGTACGTGAAGACCGTACAGATAGAGGCACGCGTGCTGGGCGATCTGGCCATGAACCACATCATCCCTGTGTCCACCCACTATCAGAGCCAGCTCATCAAGAACGTGCAGGGCATGAAGGACATTTTCTCGTCGGCCCTCTTCAACACCGAAAAGGCCACACGTCTGTCGGCCCGCAACATCAAGCTCATTGAGGAGATTGCCGAGCGTACGGAGAAAATAGAGCAGCTGGTAGAGGAACTGACCGATGCCCGCCGTGTGGCTAACCGTGTGGAAAGCATCCACCAGCGCGCCATACAGTATCACGATACCGTCTGTCCCAAGATGGAGGACATACGCCGTGAGATTGACAAGCTGGAGATGATTGTTGAAGACGGTCTGTGGACGCTGCCCAAATACAGAGAACTACTGTTTATCAGATAAGATGAATGCCTACCTACAGCTGCTGAGACCCCATCAATGGCTGAAGAACGTGTTCGTGTTTGCACCCGTGTTCTTCAGCTACAACTTGATGAAGTCCGAGGCCATCGTACCCACACTCGTGGCTTTTGCCTCGTTCTGCCTCATATCAAGCTCTATCTACTGTATCAACGATGCCCACGATGCCGAGGCCGACCGCCAACATCCGAAGAAATGCGGACGGCCCGTGGCTGCCGGCCGCGTGTCCAAGGGGGGAGCCTTCATGCTGTCGGGATTCTGCGCCATCGGCTCGATAGCCCTGCTGATGTTCATCCATACAGACACGCCATGGCTACCCTATGCCATCGTGGTGGGCTACTGGCTGATGAACATGGCCTACTGCTTCAGGCTGAAGCACTATGCCATCCTCGACATTTTCTGTATCGCGACAGGCTTTGTGATGCGTGTACTGATGGGAGGCATCGTCACCGACATTTGGGTGTCGCAATGGCTGGTGCTGCTGACGTTTCTGCTGGCCCTGTTTCTGGCACTCACCAAACGCTACGACGACTATGCCATCTTCGAGCGCACAGGCACCCTGCCCCGTCAGAGCATCAAGCAGTACAACTCTACCTTTATCATCATGTCGATAGTATTGGTGGCATCGGTCACGCTGGTCTGCTATATCATGTACACCATGTCGGAATCGGTGATGGAGCGCTTCGGCACACCCTACCTCTACCTGACGTCCATCTGGGTGACTGCCGGTCTGCTGCGGTTCATGCAGAACATGATTGTGTATGAGCGTAGTGGCAGTCCCACGAAGACACTACTGGAGGATCACTTCATCCATCTGTGTCTGGTAGGCTGGCTCGTGTCGTTCTACATTATTATATATGTATAGCAGCATGGAGAAGAGGCATGTGGCTGTTTTCGACTTCGACGGCACGCTGACACAGCGCGACACGCTACCCCTGTTCATTCGCTTTGCCAAGGGCACCGGAGCCTTCTACGCAGGACTTGCCGTCTGCTCGCCGTATCTTTTTGCCTACGTGCTGCGGCTGTATCCTAACGATAAAGCCAAGCAGCGGCTATTCTCACACTTCTTCAAGGGAATGGACTACACAACATTCCGACAGCTGGGCATCGATTTTGCCCGACGCATTGACAGCATAGCCTGTCAGCCCGTGGTGCAGCGACTGAAAGAGCACCTCCGGCAAGGCAAGGTCTATGTGGTCAGCGCCAGCGTCACGGAGTGGGTAGAGCCCTGGTGCAGGGCGCAGGGTGTCAGTCAGGTTTTGGGCACACAGGTCGAAGTGTCTGCAGACGGGCATCTCACCGGACGCTTCCTCTCCAGAAACTGCTTCGGCGAGGAGAAGGTGCGCCGGCTACTGGAGGCTGAGCCCCACAGGTCCGACTACTACCTGACAGCTTATGGCGACAGCCGTGGCGACCGAGAGATGCTGGCCTTCGCCGATACAGGAATAAACGTCAGGAACATAGAGCCAAGCAAAAAATAAAAGCGACAGAAGAAATATCTGCCGCCATTTTTTTGTATCTCGATTATTTTGCGTAACTTTGCAGCCTAAATACAAAACACAACATAATTAAAGATGTATAGAAGCAAGACTTGTGGTGAGCTTCGTCTCACCGATGCCGGCACAGAGGTCACACTGGCCGGATGGGTACAGCGCACACGAAAGATGGGAGGCATGACCTTCGTAGACCTGCGCGACCGCTATGGACTGACACAGTTGGTGTTCGACGAGTCGAAAGACGCTGCCCTGTGCGAACGCGCCAACAAACTGGGACGCGAGTTCTGCATTCAGGCGAAGGGTCTGGTCAGCGAGCGTCAGTCGAAGAATCCCAAGATGCCTACGGGAGATATCGAGATTCTGGTTTCCCAACTGAATATCCTGAGCGAGAGCCTCACACCCCCGTTCACTATTGAGGACAATACCGACGGCGGCGACGACATCCGCATGAAATACCGCTATCTGGACCTGCGTCGCTCGGCTGTGCGCAAGAATCTGGAGCTGCGCCATAAGATGACCATCCTGATCCGAAATTTCCTCGACAATCTGAACTTCATCGAGGTCGAGACGCCTATCCTGATTGGTTCTACCCCCGAGGGTGCCCGCGACTTTGTGGTGCCTAGCCGCATGAATCCCGGTCAGTTCTATGCTCTGCCCCAGAGCCCGCAGACCCTGAAGCAGTTGTTGATGGTTTCAGGTTTCGACCGTTATTTCCAGATTGCCAAGTGCTTCCGCGACGAAGACCTGCGTGCCGACCGTCAGCCGGAGTTTACCCAGATTGACTGTGAGATGTCGTTTGTCGAGCAGGAGGATGTGCTGCAGGTATTTGAGGATCTGGCCCGTCATCTGTTCAAGGAGATTCGTGGTATCGAACTGCCCGCCCTGCAGCGCATGACGTGGCACGAGGCCATGCGTCGTTTCGGTAGTGATAAGCCCGACCTCCGTTTTGGCATGGAGTTCGTCGAGCTGATGGATGTGCTGAAGGGCACAGGCTCGTTCCCCGTATTCAACGAGGCCGAATATATCGGTGGTATCTGTGTGCCTGGTTGTGCCGACTATACCCGCAAGCAGCTCGATCAGTTGACCGACTTCGTGAAGCGTCCTCAGGTTGGTGCCAAGGGCTTGGTCTATGTGAAGTTCAATGCCGACGGCACAGTGAAGTCTTCTATCGATAAGTTCTATGAGCCCGAGGTGTGGCAGAAGGTCAAGGAGGCTATGGGCGCCAAGGATGGCGACTTGGTGCTGATTCTCTCTGGCGACAATGCCAACAAGACCCGCGTGCAGCTTTGCACCCTGCGTCTGGAGATGGGCGACCGTCTGGGTCTGCGTGACAAGGATAAGTTCGTGTGTCTGTGGATTGTCGACTTCCCCCTGTTCGAGTGGAGCGACGAGGAGCAGCGCCTCATGGCTACACACCATCCGTTCACCATGCCCAATCCCGACGATATCCCCTTGCTCGATAGCGATCCTGCCAAGGTGCGTGCTGTGGCCTACGACTTCGTTTGCAACGGTGTCGAGGTGGGCGGTGGCTCACTGCGTATCCACGACGGAAAGTTGCAGGAGAAGATGTTCCAGATTCTGGGCTTCACGCCCGAACGTGCCATGGCTCAGTTCGGCTTCCTCATCAATGCCTTCAAGTACGGTGCTCCTCCTCATGCCGGTCTGGCCTTCGGTCTCGATCGCTTTGTCAGTCTGATGGCAGGTCTCGACAGCATTCGCGACTGCATTGCCTTCCCAAAGAACAACTCAGGTCGCGACGTCATGCTCGATGCTCCCGGCGAACTTGATTCCAAACAGCTGGAGGAGTTGCAGCTAAAAGTTGACTTACAGGACACACAGGCTTGATTTGCGTCAAGAATCGTTAAAGAAATCATAAAATGCTGCTCTAAATCAAGAAGTTGTCTTAAAAAAAGGTGTAAATTTGCACTCGAATTTAAACATTCACTTCAATAGTATTAAATTTTAAGTATCATGGCAGAAAAGAAAGCTACAACGAAGAAGGCTGCTGCAGAGAAAGAGACCGCAGCCAAGAAGACAACCGCAACCAAGAAGGCCGCTCCTGCAAAGGCAGTGAAGGCTGGTGTTGTTGTTAATGCAGAAAGCATTGGTTTCAAGGCAGGAGATGTTTATCAGGCTCTGGCAGCTGCAGAAAAGGCTCTCAACGTGAAGGAGATTGCCAAGGCTGCAAAGATTTCAGAAGAAGAGACTCTGCTTGGTCTCGGCTGGCTCTTCAAAGAGGGCAAGCTTCTGGGTACTGAGGACAACAAGGTTGTTCTGGCTTAAGAGACAAGCATTTAGTATGATAAAAAGAAGGTCGGTAAGCACTGTTTTACCGACCTTTTTTAATGAATGATGACTTACGAACAGCAGATATTGCACATCCTTTCAGAGGTAGGCGAACAGGGCATCAGCGTGGGACTGTTGGCCAAAAACCTCTATAACATGAACTGTACACTGTTTTCGCAGCCCGACCTGCAGGACATCCATCAGTTTGTGCAGCAATACCTGTTGAAGAACAGCAAATCGGTCCAGTCATTGATAGAGAGTACGGGTCGCCGTGGGTATTACCGCCTGAACACACAGGGCTCTGCCGATGCCAGACAGTTGATGCTGGAGTTTCGTGAAGAGAAACTACTGGCTGAGGATATGGAGGATACAGATAGCAAGAAACCCCAACAGGATCTCTCGCTCAGTCTCTTTGACGATTTCTAACCTCTCACCTCTCCCTCTCACTTCTTACCTCCTGATAAAGTTCCAGCAGTTGCTCTGCCGTATAGCGCCATGAGAACAGTTGTGCTCGCTCCAGTCCCCATGCCTTTTGTTTCTGATAGAAAGCATCGTCGGTCTCAAGTCTTATCAACATGTCGGCTATCTCGTCAGTATCCTGCGGATTCACCAGGATAGCCTCATCGCCGCCAATCTCCGGCATCGACGATGTGTTGCTGGTCACCACGGGTGTGCCGCATGCCATCGCTTCGAGCAGGGGAATGCCGAAACTCTCACGGAGCGAGGTGTATAGGAATGCAAAGGCGCTGTTGTAAATATAGGGCAGGTCGCTGTTGGGAATATAGCCAGGCATCTTTATTTTCTCACGGATATTCTCTATGTGGTTGCGACTGATAATGCCGTTCAGATATTCCCTGTCGAGGTCGGCCATCAGCAGGGGGCGTTTCACGTCCGACCGCTCCAGATATTTGGAGTAGGCCACCAGCGTGCGTTCTGTATTTTTCTTGGGGTCAGTATTGCCCAGGAAAAACAGGAATCCTTCCTCTGGCATATATTTTTTATAGACGTTGTTGTCAGAGATTGGTCTGAACCACTCGTTGTAGCCATTATAAATCATGGCCATCCTATGCTGGGGAATATCCAGTTTGCGTATGATGTTCTGCCGCTCGAACTCACTCACGGTGATAATACGCTTGCACTTGTTCAGAATGCGTGGCACCACCAGCCGGCGGTAGAGCCACCCCATGTTCTGATAGAGCGAATGGTTCGACTTGTCGCGCGGCTCCAGAAAGATAATGTCGTGGAGTGTAAGTATCAAGGGGATTTTACAACGTATAGGCGCTGTATTGCTGGTACAATGCAGCATTTCCACCCCTGCATGGCGGGCAGCCCTGGGCAGAGCCACCTGCTCCCAAAGGGGATACGAGGGCATGTCGATCTCAATGACGTGCACTCTGCTGGAGTCCTGCACGCAGCGGTCAGGCCCTGGCTTCACGAATACGTAATACTCATTCTGACGATCCATCTGCTGCAACTGCAGAATCTCCTGCAGCACCACATAGTCCATGCCGTGCTTGTTTCTCCGGAATATCCGTTGAGCCTCAATACCAATCTTCATAGTTAACCTTTTAACCTTTTAACCTCCTTAGCCGGTACGCCGGCGACCACCGTATTGTCTGGCACATCCTTGGTGACCACCGCACCTGCTGCCACCACAGCATGCCGACCGATGGTGACGCCTGGCAGGATGACAGCGTTGGCCCCTACCCACACATCGTCGCCAATCACTACGGGCCGCGTGCTGATGCCCTGTTCGTCAATGCGTCTGGCAGTGTCGGCGAAGTTGTGGTTCAATGCCGTCACAATGATGCCCTGCGCCAAGTTCACATGACTGCCAATAGAGACGGGGCCGATGATGGTGTTGTGCAGACCTATGCGGGTATAGTCGCCTATGACCACATCGCCCACCGCATTGTTGATACACGAGAACGATTCCACCACGCTCCTCCGTCCCAGCACAAAGCGGCGGAAGGGTGGCGTGTCCATCCTGACTGAGCCGTATATCTTCGACCCACGTCCGCGGTGCTGATACAGAGGTGCCAACAGACGCACATACCAGCGGGGCCGTGCATCGCGCTGGTTCATCAGAAGCCAATGCAGAAAGCGTTTCATTTTCTCACTCATTATCTAAATCCCTTTCAATTGTCAATTATCAATTATCAATTATCAATTATCAATTATTTATTACTCCCTTTCCCCAAAACGCCAGAGCCGACTTCCAGCCTATGTATTTCATATAGCCACTTCTGACAGCCCTCCAAAACACGGCTGGCTTCTGCACAAAGGGAATCTGGTGACCTGTGTAAAAAACTCGGCTCAGCGTATAGCTGGCGAAGTGCTCCACCAACGGCGAGCGCTGGAAGCGCAGCAGTTCGTCGACCACTGTCAGGTAGCAGTTGATGTTGCGCTCCGAGTAGCGGAGCCCCATTGTCGAGGAGCTGCGCACACGGTGCCTGACCAGACTGCGTTTCAGCGCACAGACATGACTGCTCTGTAGGGTGAGTAACGCCGTAAACAGCTCGTCCTCGTGGATAATGCCGTTATAGAATGTCAGGTGAATGCGCTCCAGATAACTGCGGCGGATAAACAGCAGCCAGACCACGCAGCTGTGCTTCTCGCGGTCGAGCATCAGTTGAAGCAACTCTGGTCCTGTGTATTCGCGGTTCTCCCTGACTAGCCAAGTGCGATGATAGTCCCATGCCAGAGGTTTTGCCCCCGGCTCCAGCATCGTATCGCCGTCAAAAAAGATAAAGTCTGCCCCTGTCTGCTCCATATAGTCGCAACAGTCACTCAGGGCATCGGGCAGTATCACATCATCGGAATCCATAAAATAGATGAAGTCGCCGGTGGCATGCTGCAGGGCCAAGTTTCGGGCCGCCGACTGTCCCTGGTTCTCTTGATTGAAGCTGCGTATACGCTTGTCATTCGCCTGATGCCTTTTCAGTATCTCCTCGCTGTCATCCGTCGACCCATCGTTCACGGCAATAATTTCCAAGTCTCGGAGCGTCTGCCCTGTCAGCGACGACAGGGCTTCGTCGAGATAAGGCCCGACGTTATACACAGGGAGTATCACGCTTACTTTCGGCATCTGTTCGGTTAGATTTTCCGCAAAATTAATCATTTTCTTCGGAATAGCAAAGCCGTTTGCATTTTATTTTGTATCTTTGTCCCAGAATTAGCCCTTCAAGGGACGAAAAACAATTGAATATGGCTTGGTACGAGAGATTTCTGTCAATATACAACAGACCATTCGAGGAGGTTCCTCAAGAGGTAGTGCGGGCTACCAGGCAGCGACTGGCTGCCCTGCAGAGTCAAGAACCACAAGTGTCGTTGGTGGTGATTGCCTTCAACGAGGCAAAGCGCCTGCCGGCCTGCCTGTGGTCGCTCAGCCAGATACAGACAACCTATGCGATAGAGATTCTGGGGGTCAACAACAACTCAAAAGATGAAACAGAACAGGTGTACCAGGCTCTTGGTCTGCCCTATTTCAACGAGCGGAAGCAGAGTCCAGGTTTTGCCCGCCAATGCGGACTGGAGCATGCACGCGGCAAGTATCACTTCTTCATTGATGCCGACACGCTTTACCCCTCGTGCTATGTAGACCTGATGATGCAGAAACTGACGCAGCCAGACGTGTCGTGTGTAGGTACTTTCTGGAGTTATTACCCCGACGAGAAGCATTCGGCCCTGGGGCTTTTCTGCTTTGAGTTGATTCGCGACGCTTTCCTGTGGATACAACATTTCAAGCGTCCGGAACTGAACATACGCGGCATGACCTTCGCCTTCCGTGCCGACTATGCCAGAAAGGTGAAGATACGCACCGACATCAAGCGGGGCGAAGACGGCTCGCTGGCCTTGGAACTGAAGAAATACGGCAAGATAGCCTTTCTGTACAACAGGAAGGCACGCCCTGTCACCGGCTACGGTACCCTGAACGAGGGGTCGCTGCTGCAGAGTCTGTGGAATCGCATCAAGATTCAGGGAAAGGGTATCACCCGCATCTTCCACAAGACCGACTACTATGAGGACAAGGAGGAGAACCTCGTAAAAAGGTGAAAAAGTGAAAGAGTTAAAGGGTTTTGTACTTCAGGGTCTTCAACACGCAACGCAGATAGCGCTTCAGCGAGATGCCATGCTTCTGACGGTTGCATAGCCAAAACCAGCTGCGACGCCAGAAGTTCTTGCGGATGTCGAACTCCACCATGTCGTCAATCTCACTATACTCGTATTGGCGGGCATCGCGTCGGATAAGTTCCACCAGACGCCGGTCTGCAGCATCGGCAGGATACTTGTCGGACACAAAGGCCAGTCGCCACCTGACCGATGAACGTACGGCTTCTATCTTGTCCTCAATGCAGGTCAGGTCGTGACTGATAGACAGTCCGTTGCCACGATACTGAAAGCCGGGCTCCCTGGTGTTGGCCACACCATGCGAGGCTGCTGCCATAAAAGCACTGATATCGTCGCTCTGCCAGCCGTATGGCAACTTATAGAATCCGCCATTCTTGCGTAGGGTCTCGGTCTTAAACAGCCAATCGCCCAGGTGCGAGTTGCGCGGATTGTAGATGAGCGAATAGACCGACTCCCACTCTGGCCGCTCCTCCAGAACGCATACAAAGCGTGAGTCGTCGTCAATAATCTCACTGCGGGCATGAAACAGATCCAGTTGCGGATACTTCCCTATCAGATCAACGAAGTCCTGCAGGCAGCGTGGCGTCAGGTTGTCGTCGTCGCCCATGCACAGCAAATAGTGCCCCCGTGCGTGGCTCAGGCAGATGTTCCAATTATCCACCACATCGCGGGCACCGCAGTTTTTCTCGTTCTTGAAATAGCGGATGCGCGGATCAGTGTACTGAGCCACGATGCTGTCCAAGTCGTGAGGCGAGGCATCGTTGACAATGACCACCTCGTAGTTCTGATAAGTCTGTGCCAGCACACTGTCTATGGTTTCCTTCAGATACTTGTCCTTGAAGGCGGGAATGGTGACGCTGAAAAGAATGTCTTCTGCCATGCTCTCTTTACTTATTTGTGTGCAAAAGTACAAAAAAAAATGCGTTTTATGCTGAATTATGAAAAAAAAAGCGTACTTTTGCTTCATAATTGCTTGGAAATGAAGATTGCCTACATCTATCCGGCCTTTATCAACATAGGGGGAGCCGACAAAATCATCATCAGCAAGGCCAACTACATGGCCGAGCGCTGGGGCTATGAGGTGTATCTGATTACCGACTCGCAGAATGGGCTGCTGCCCTTCTTCCCGCTGTCGGAGCGGGTGCACCTGACCGACCTGGGCATCAACTTCTTCCAACAATATCAATACGGACCGCTGCGTCGGCTCATGGTCTACCTCCAACTGATGCGACGCTACAAGAAAGCACTCACGTCGACGCTTACTGCCGTGCGCCCCGACATCGTCATCTCTACGTTCAGCCGCGACGCCAAGTTCGTAGGCCTGTATAAGCGCTATGCCAAAATGACCATTGCCGAGGTTCACACCACCAAGAACAACATCCGTGCGCTGCCTAACCTGCGACTGAAAGGGGGCATCTATAGAATATTGGCCTGGCATATTGAGCGACAGCTGAACAACTCGGCCCGCCGCTTCGACGAGGTGGTGGTGCTCAACTCGCTGGAGGAGCAGCTGTGGCGCCCCGTCAGGCCGGTAACTGTCATCAACAACGCCGTGCAGTATTATCCCGAGGAGCCGAACACGCTGACGGCCCATAGCGTCATCTACGTGGGACGGGCCGAGTATGAAAAAGCCCCCGACCGCCTGATAGAGGTGTGGCGACTGGTGGCACAGCGCCATCCCGACTGGACGCTGCGCATGTATTGCACCGGAGCCATGCTCGCCGATCTCAAAACCAGTGTCAGCAAGTACGCTCTGGAGCAGCAGGTGCTGTTCATGCCGCCCACGAAAGACATGGAGAGTGCCTATATGAACAGTTCGCTCTGCGTGCTGACGTCGCGCTTCGAGGGGTTCCCCGTAGTGCTACAGGAGGCCATGGGTTGCGGACTGCCCTGCATCGCCTTCGACTGCCCCAGCGGTCCTCGCCACATCATCAGCGATGGCCACGACGGATTCCTTGTTGCCGATGGCGACATCGATACCTTTGCCGACAAGGTTTGCCTGCTGATGGACGATGAACAACTGCGCCGCCAGATGGGGCAGCAGGCTAAGCACCACATGGCCCTCTACTCCAAGGAGCGCATCATGGCACAATGGCGCCAGTTGTTTGAACATTTACAGCAAAATTGAAAACGAGCATACAAGACAGAAAATGATAGACAGACTGCTTAGGAAGGAGGGGGCTTTTGGCCCAGCCGTGTTTGCCAACGAAAGGCTGACACTTGACGGCTTTGACGAGCGGCACCTGGTGTACAAGCGCGACATCAAGGGGCTGTGGCGCCCTAAGCCAGTGCTCTATCAGGCCGATTCGTTCCTGTTTGTCAAGGACGACACACTCTTCCTCTTCTATGAGTTGCAGCACTGGGATGACCCTGGCGTCATCGCTATGGTGAAAACCCGCGACCTGAAGGAGTGGACCGAACCGGTGGTGGTGCTCCGTCAGCCGTTCCACCTGTCGTTCCCCTACACGTTCGAGGACAATGGACAGGTGTATATGGTGCCCGAGTCGCAGGAGAGCGATGCCATTCATCTGTTCCGTGCCGACAATGACGACCTCACTGCATTCTCAAAGGTGCGCACCCTGCTGCGCCAGGAGCGGCAGACCGGTATCCACTACAACCTGAACGATAGTCACCTCTATAAAAAGGAAGGCAAGTACTATCTGTTCACCTCCTACCAGAAGGACTGGATGTACTACCAGGAGTTGTATGTGACCGACGACTTGCTGAAAGGCGAACTGACGAAGCATCCCTGCTCGCCTATATGCACCAGCAACGAGTTTGGCCGCAACGGCGGTTCGCTCATCCACTTCGACGATCGTCTGCTGCGCGTCACCCAGGACTGCCACGCCAACTATGGCGACAACGTTTCGCTGATGGAAGTCACGAAGCTCTCCGAGACTGAATACGAGGAGCGACTGTTCCGACAGAATGTGCTGCCGCAGAATTCAATATTCCGCAACGGCGGGCATCAGCTGAACATCGTCCGCTTTAAGGACCTGTGGGTCTATGCCACCGACTACAAGCAAAACCGCTGGACGTGGTACCGTCTCTGGGTAGCGCTAAGGAATAAATTAGTGTAATAAGTGTAATTCGTGGTTCGAATATAATGAAGATACTGTTTTTAGTCTATCACGGGTTCTCGGAGGTGAGCGGCATCTCGAAAAAGATACGCTATCAGGGAAAAGGCCTCCAGCAAAACGGCCACGAGGTGCACCTCTGCTACTATGACCGCGGTGCCAACGGCCATTGGCAGCGACTTGTAGAGATTGAAAATGGAGAATTGAAAATTCTTTCCGATTTCGGCTCCGGCAAATTGGCCGGCCTGCGCCAACGCGTCAGCTATGCCGCCATATATGAATATTGTGTGGCACAAGGCATCCAGATGGTCTATGCCCGCTGCTTCCAAAACGCCAACCCCTTCCTCGTTCGCTTCTTCGCTCGGCTGAAAATGGCCGGCATCAAGGCTGTGATGGAGATTCCCACCTATCCCTACGACCAGGAGTTCGAAGGCTTTTCACGCATAGAGCGCCTACAGTTGCAGATAGATAAGCTGTTCCGAAAAGCCTTGGCACGCCAACTGGAGGCCATCGTCACCTTCACCAGTCAGCAGCAGATATTCGGTCAGCGCACCATCCGCATCAGCAACGGTGTCGACCTCGACAGCATGCCGCTGCACCAGAGGGGCGACACGTCGCAGGCCCTCCATCTGATTGGCGTGGCCGAGGTGCACTACTGGCACGGCTACGACCGCCTCATCGCCGGCCTTGGCGAATACTATAAGGGAAAAAAGGACGTTTATTTCCACATCGTGGGAGGCGTGTGGAAATCGGAGATGCACGACGACGAGCACGCACCGGGCTTCTCTGAGTTGATAGAGAAATACGGGCTGCAAGACAAGGTCATCTTCCACGGCCAGCTCTTCGGCGATGACCTCAATGCCGTCTTTGCGCAGTCGGACTTCGCCGTAGGCAGCTTGGCACGCCATCGCAGCGGCATCAGCGACATCAAGACGCTGAAAAACCGCGAGTATGCCAGTCGCGGACTGCCATTCGTCTATTCCGAGAACGACAGCGACTTCGACCATCAGCCCTACGTGCTGAAAGTGCCTGCCGACGAGTCGCCCGTCGACATCGCACGCATCGTGGCGTTCGAGGAGCAACTCACCATGGCGCCACAGCAGATACGACAGACCGTGGAGCACCTCTCATGGAAAGTGCAGATGCAGCAGGTCGTCAATGAAGTCTCAAACCTCCAAACGCAAGCCCCCAGCACATGAAACTCGTTTTCCTGCATCATGCCAACATCTGCAAGGGAGGCATCGAACGGATGCTTGCCATGAAAGCCAACCTGCTGGCCGAACAGGTGGGCAGCGAGGTGGTCATGCTCACCTACGAGCAAAACGGCAAGCCCTTCCCCTACCCGCTCTCACCACGGGTGCGTTGTGTCGACCTGGGCGTCAGGCTCTACTCTGCCTACCGCTCGCCCTACCCCATGCGCTATATCCGCAAACTGATTCTTCGCCGACGACTGACCGCCGCCCTTCGTGCCTTCCTGCAAGCCGAACGCCCCGACATCGTTGTCTGTACCGATAAGGATGCCCACGAACTGGACGCCCTCTACCACGCCCACACCACCGAGACACTCATCATCGAGGCCCATACAGGCATGGTGGACCACCAGATGCAGGTGACGCGCACCCATCATTTCCTGCGAAGGCTGATTGCCCGGAAAGACCTGTGGCGACTGAAGCGCTCCGTGTCGCGCTTCCACGCACTCGTGGCTCTCACCGACGACGATGCGCGCTGCTGGAGTCCGTTTGTCCGCACGGTGGTCATACCCAACTACCTGCCCTACCGCCCGGATCAGCCTGCAGACCTGTCTGCCGAGAAACGCCGCGTCATTGCCGTGGGGCGGCTCGACTATCAGAAGGGTCAGGACCTGCTCATCCAGGCATGGAGCCATGTGGAGCAGCGTCACCCCGACTGGCGACTCGACATCTTTGGCGACGGCAAGGAGAAACCTCACCTCCTATCCCTCATCTCAGACCTCCAATTAAAGACCGTCACCCTGCACCCCTCTACCACACATATCTATACCGAGTATCTGGCAAGCGACTTCCTGGTGTGTTCCTCGCGCTGGGAGTCGTTCGGACTCATCATCATCGAGGCCATGTCGTGCGGCATCCCCGTGGTGTCGTTCAACTGTGACAACGGTCCACGCAACATCATTGCCGACGGGCAGGATGGACTGCTGGTCAGCAACGGCAATACCGACGACCTTGCCAACCAGATCGTCTACCTCATAGAGCACCCTGCACAGAGACGGCAGATGGGGCTGGCAGCCTATCAGGACGTGACCCGCTTCAGTGAGGAAGAGATATTTAAGCGCTACCTACAATTCTACAGCACGTTAAAAAAAGTATAATATTTTGGTTATTCAACCACTTATTCGTACCTTTGCCTCCAAATTATAAGCATGCAAAAACAAACAATGAAGAAACTGTCTTTACTCACTATCACAGCCATGCTGGTGCTGACGGCATCGGCACAGACCACTGCCGACGACGTGCTGAACGTGGCACGAAAAGCCAACGACTACTTCATGGCGAAATATGCCGACCCCACCGTGCCTACCAACTGGAAGAAAATCAGACCGTCAAGCCTGTGGACACGCGCCGTCTACTACGAAGGACTGATGGCCCTCTACGACGTTGACCCGCAGCAGCGCTATCTGGACTACACCGACCGCTGGGCCGACTTCCATAAGTGGACACCGCGCAACGGCATCACCACCTGCGATGCCGACGACCAGTGCTGCTCGCAGACATACCTGATACGCTACCAGCAGACCAAGGACCAGAAGATGCTGCAACCCACGCTGCAGAACTTGGACCACCAGATGCAAACCGCCAACCCAAAGAACGGCTCGCTCTACGGCTGGTGGACATGGATTGACGCCATACAGATGGCCATGCCTATCTATATGCAAGCCTACCGCATCACCGGCGACAAGAAATACATGGAGCACGGCATGAAAATGTACCGATGGAGCCGCAACGAGTGCGGCGGAGGCCTGTTTAATGTCAAAGACGGTCTGTGGTGGCGCGATGCCGACTACGTGCCTCCCTATAAGGAGCCCGACGGCAATGACTGCTACTGGAGCCGGGGCAACGGCTGGGTCTATGCGGCGCTGGTGCGTTGCATGAACGAGCTCTCGCCCAAGGAGAAGGCCTACAAGGAACTGAAGAAGGAGTTTCTGCTGATGAGCGAAGGCCTGCGCCAGTGCCAGCGCGAGGACGGCTTTTGGAATCCCAGCCTGGTGTCAGCCAACTACGCCATGCCCGAGACCAGCGGCACGGCCCTGTTCGTCTACGGCATGTGCTGGGGCATGCAGAAAGGCTATCTGAAGAAAGAAACCTATCAGCCCGTCGTAGACCGTGCGTGGGCCGCCATGGTGCGCGATGCCGTTCATGCCGACGGATTTCTGGGCTGGATGCAGGGCACGGGCAAGGACCCTTCGGCCGGTCAGCCGCTGAGCTACACCAAGGTGCCCGACTTCGAGGACTATGGCACGGGCTGTTTCCTGCTGGGTGCCGTCGAATACTTTAAACTTTTGAAAGGCGAATACGTCAAATAGTCGAACATACGAACAATAAATAAATATAATCAGCTTATGAAGAAGATTCTACTCATGGCCCTGATGCTCGTCTGCGGAATAACCGCAGCAACAGCACAGAAACAGGCAGAGATTAAATTCGAGAAGACCACTCACAACTTCGGCAAGTTCTCTGAGAACGAACCCGTGGTGAGTTGCGTATTCGTGTTCCAGAACGTGGGCGAGACACCCCTCGTTGTCAACCAGGCCATCGCCTCGTGCGGCTGCACCGTGCCCGAATACACCAAGGCTCCCATACAGCCGGGACAGAAAGGTGAAATCAAAGTGACCTACAACGGCACCGGCAAATTCCCCGGACACTTCAAGAAGTCCATCACCATTCGCACTAACGGCACCACCGAGATGACCCGCCTCTATATTGAGGGCGACATGGAGGCGGCGAAATAACCATTATGAACTTAAACTATGACAAAAAAAGAGTGTCTTACAGTGTTTTCTATGGTAGAAAACATCGTTTTCTACGGCGGAAAACATCGTTTTCTACGGCGGGAAACATCGTTTTCTACGGCGGGAAACGCTGTTTTCTAAGTAAGGAAAGAACAGTATCACCCATCGGAAACGCTTTAAACACCTATTGTTTATGACGAAAGCAGTTATTTTCTGACTATTTCGAGCCTGCCTAACGTTCTGCCATTTCAGGTGCAAATCAGGATTTTGTGACACTCCAAGCAAAGGACTGACGCCATAGTCAACAAGAGCCGAGACAATCGTTTTGTCTCGGCTCTTACAATTTGTAGCTCCTATATAACTAAAGGTGGGCTTTGTCACCCTTCATCAAACTCCTACTTGGCGTAGGCCACGCTGCGCGTCTCGCGGATGACGGTAATCTTCACCTGACCGGGATAGGTCATCTCGTTCTGAATCTTGGTAGCTATCTCGCCGCTCAGTGCCTCGGTCTCGGCATCGTCCATCTTGTCGGCGCCGACGATAACACGTAGCTCGCGACCGGCTTGGATGGCGTAGGTCTTGGTGACACCGGGATAGCTCATGGCGATAGCCTCAAGGTCGTTGAGACGCTTGATGTAGGCCTCTACAATCTCGCGACGCGCACCGGGACGGGCACCGCTGATGGCATCGCACACCTGCACGATGGGGGCTAGCAGTGTCTGCATCTCCATCTCGTCGTGGTGGGCTCCGATGGCATTGCAGATGTCAGGCTTCTCCTTGAACTTCTCAGCAATTTTGGCACCATAGAGCGCGTGTGGCATCTCACTCTCCTCGTCGGGCACCTTGCCGATGTCGTGAAGCAGTCCGGCGCGCTTGGCCTTCTTCGGGTTCAGACCCAGTTCGCTGGCCATGACGGCACAGAGGTTAGCCGTTTCGCGGGCATGCTGCAGCAGGTTCTGACCATAGCTGGAGCGATACTTCATCTTGCCGATGATGCGCACCAGTTCGGGGTGCAGGCCATGTATGCCCAGGTCGATGGCGGTGCGCTTGCCTGTCTCGATAATCTCGTTGTCGAGCTGCTTCTTCACCTTGGCTACCACCTCCTCGATACGGGCGGGATGGATGCGTCCGTCGCTGACCAGCTGGTGCAGGGCCAGACGGCAGACCTCGCGGCGCACAGGGTCGAAACCACTGATGACGATAGCCTCGGGTGTATCGTCGACAACAATCTCCACGCCGCAGGCAGCCTCCAGAGCACGGATATTACGGCCCTCGCGACCGATAACGCGTCCCTTGACATCGTCGTTGTCGATGTGGAACACCGACACGCTGTTTTCGATGGCAGTCTCAGTAGCCACGCGCTGAATGGTCTGAATGACAATCTTCTTTGCCTGGGCATTGGCGTTGAGTTTGGCCTCGTCCATAATCTCGTTGACGTAGGCGGCAGCATCGGTGCGGGCCTCGTCCTTCATGGCTTCCACCAAGCGGTTCTTGGCCTCCTCGGCGCTCAGTCCGGAGAGTTCCTCCAACTTCTCGCGCTCCTTTTGCTGCATCTTGCCCAGCTCGTCCTGCTTCAGGGCCAGCGCTTTCTTCTCGTTGTCGATGCGCTGCTGCTGATTGTCGAGCTCGTTCTTACGGCGTCCCAGTTCCTCCTGGCGCTGGTTCAGCGAGATTTCGCGCTGCTTCAGGCGGTTCTCGCTCTGCTGGATGTGCTGGTTGCGCTGCTGCACTTCCTTCTCCAGCTCGCTCTTCTTGTTCAGGAATTTCTCCTTCACCTCAAGCAGTTTCTTCTCTTTGATGACCTCAGCCTCTTTTCCAGCGGCATCGACCATTGCATTGTATTTCCCCTTGAGGACCTTGAGGAAAATGAAATATCCGCACAGCCCGCCTAAGACCAGGGCCGCCACGGCTATTAATACCACAATAATTGGTTCCATAATACTTAAATTAATATATGTTGAGTTAAAAATATTCTCTCTCTGCCGATAGTCGGTTCTCTTTTCACTTTAATGCGTCCTCAATCTCAGAAGTCAACTGCGAGAGAATATGGTCGTAAGGGGTCGTATCGTTCTTGGCCAACTCTTTCTCGTAGCGCAACGCTATCTCAATAAGCGTCATCAGCGCTATGGTGTGATCACTCTTCTTGCCCCGATAGACCTGGGCATAAGCGCCGTAGCGCTCGGTGATCAGTTTAGCAGCTGCACGATAGTACTCCTCGTCGGCACGATTATGGAGTACCATTGCGATTTCTTCGTCGTAGACGTGCAACGTTATTTTGAGTTTGTCCTTACTGTCCTCTGCCATCGCTTCTGCATGTTAGTTCTCGCCACTCAAGACGGCAATGCACTTGTTGACGTCGCGAATCATTTTGGCCACGCGGTCCTTGGCACCCTGCAAGTCGCCATCGGTGATTTCCATCATGCGGGCCATTTTCAGCGACTGGTAGTCACGCTCCTGCTGAGCCAGCTTTGCCTCCAGTTCCCTGACGCGCTTCTCGCCCTCTTCAATCATGGCATAGAGGTCGGCATTCTCCTTCTTCAGCTCCTGGAAGCGAAGAATCATCTGCCTGACGCGGGTCTGGAATGTGGCTAAAGCCTGTTCGTTTTGGGTCATGTCTACCTTTTTATCCTACAAAAGTAGGCAAAATAAGTTAATCTGCCTACCTTTGTGCCGTATATTTAATATTTATTAATTATTTATCGTCTGTTTTGGGCTGTTTTTCCTTCTTAGCCAGCATGACTACGCGATAAACGAAGTCAGTAGTCCACTTTTCCGAGAAGCCCAGTCGCTTGTTGTATTCACGTACGCCCACGACGGTCTTCATGACGCCGGCATCCTTATAGTCGTTCTTGTTAAAGATGTCGTGCACGGTCTTCTCGGTAGCGGCATAGATGGCCTTCTTGAAGAAGCTGGGCAGGCGGAGCTTAAACTTCATCAGGTTGCCGGAGAGCATCATCACATCCTGCACAAAGGCCTGGAACTGCAGCAGATAGGTCTGCACGTCCTGAATCTTCTTGCAGCGGCGGCGTATGCTCTGGTCTATCTCTTTGAAGAAGTCATCGTCCATTTGATACAGCTCCTTGAGCATCTTCTTGCAGCGGGCCTTCTCGCCTATTCCCAGTTTGCCTCCCTGTGTAGGCACGCGCAGCGTGGTCTTGAACACGCGCAGGTCGGGCAGTGCGTTGAGGTTGGTGATGCCAAGGTCGGCCGCAATGACAGCCTGAAAATAGACGCGTATCAGCGTCATGAAATCCTCCATGCCGCCGACCTTCTTTTGTTCCTCCTTTTTCTTGAACAGATTACCTATAAAACTCATCTCTTTTGCGTTATTAATCAATTTTTGGCTGCAAAGATACAAAATTAAAGTGAAAAGTGGAGAGTGAAGCGTGAAGAATTTGCAGCCGTCAAGGAAAATTTTCTGTTTACATTGACTAATTATCAATTATTCTTCGTATCTTTGTCCCCAACAAACAACATCTATTATATGAAAGGTATCGTATTAGCAGGAGGCAGCGGCACACGCCTCTACCCTATCACTAAGGGCATATCGAAGCAGCTGATCCCCATCTTCGACAAGCCCATGATCTACTATCCGGTGTCGGCCCTGATGTTGGCAGGCATCCGCGACATTCTGATTATCTCCACCCCGCACGACCTGCCCGGGTTCCGTCGCTTGCTAGGCGACGGCAGCGAGTTGGGCGTGCACTTCGAGTATGCTGAACAGCCCTCGCCCGACGGTCTGGCCCAGGCGTTCATCATCGGCGAGCAGTTTATTGGCGACGACTGCGCCTGTCTGGTGCTTGGCGACAACATCTTCTATGGTTCCGGCTTCACGGGACTGCTCAAGCAGAGCGTGGAAAATGCCGAGAAGCACGGGCTGGCCACTGTCTTCGGCTACTGGGTCAACGACCCGGAGCGCTACGGTGTGGCTGAGTTTGACAACAACGGCAACTGCCTCAGCATCGAAGAGAAGCCCGAGCACCCGAAGTCGAACTATGCCGTCGTGGGACTCTACTTCTATCCCAACAGCGTGGTGGACATTGCAAAGAACATCAAGCCCAGCGCCCGCGGTGAACTGGAGATCACCACGGTGAACCAGGTCTATCTAGCCCAGCAGCGGCTGAAGGTGCAGACGCTGCAGCGCGGCTTTGCCTGGCTCGACACGGGTACCCACGACTCGCTGGCAGAGGCTTCCACCTTTATTGAGGTCATCGAGAAGCGCCAGGGACTGAAAGTGGCCTGCCTGGAAGAGATTGCCTTCAAGCGCGGCTGGATAGGCAAAGAGCAGTTGAAAGAGCTGGCCAAGCCGATGATTAAGAACGGCTACGGACAGTACCTGATGCAACTGGCCGAGGGGAAGTAAGAGAGGTCGCCGCAGACCAACAAATAAAAGAGCCGCATGCTGCGGCTCTTTTATTGTTTAACTTTCTGGACTAAAAGTCTAGTGCGATTTACTTCACCTTCTCAACGATAGCCTTGAAAGCCTCGGGGTTGTTCAGGGCCAGGTCGGCGAGTACCTTGCGGTTGATCTCGATACCTGCCTTCGACAGGGCACCCATCAGCTTGGAATAGCTCATACCCTCCAGACGGGCGGCAGCGTTGATACGCTGAATCCACAGAGCGCGGAAGTTGCGCTTCTTGGTACGACGGTCGCGATAAGCGTAGGTCAGGCCCTTCTCCCAGGTGTTCTTTGCTACTGTCCATACATTCTTGCGAGCTCCGAAGTAGCCGCGAGTAAGTTTCAGGATTCTCTTACGTTTTGCTCTTGATGCAACGTGATTTACTGATCTTGGCATAGTTTCTGTACTTTAAATGTTAGACAATAGGGTTAATTAGCGGAGACACAACAGGTCGCGAACCTGCTTCATGTTGGTTTTGTCAACAATCGTTGAACCTACCAAGTTACGCTTCTGCTTCTTGGTCTTCTTTGTCAGAATGTGGCTGTGGTAAGCATGATGTCTCTTAACCTTACCTGTACCGGTGAATGAGAATCTCTTCTTGGCACCGGAGTTTGTCTTTACTTTTGGCATTGTTTTGTTGTTTTAAAATTGTTATTAATAATCGGCAGCTACGCATATACCGGGCGCGCCACCCTTGTTTCTAATTGATAATTGACAATTGATAATTGACAATTAATCCTCGGTCTCTGTCAGCCGCTTCAGCGCATCGGCACTGATCTTGGCATTGGCCAGCAGACCGCCATTGGCAGGAGATTCCACGTCGATATCTTCGATGTCGGACTTGGGCTGCTTACTGTTGGCCTTGGCCTCCAGCGCCTCGGCCTCGCGGTCGCGGGCCTGCTGGCTCTTCTTGGCCACACCCGCTTTCTTCGGAGCCAGATACAGGAACATCTTCTTGCCTTCGAGCGACGGCATCGACTCCACCTTGCCCACTTCCTCCAGGTCGTTGGCAAAGCGCAGCAACAGCACCTCGCCTTGCTCCTTGAACAGGATGCTGCGGCCGCGGAAGAACACATACGCGCGTACCTTATTACCTTCTTCGAGGAACTCCTTGGCATGCTTCAGTTTGAACTGATAGTCGTGCTCGTCGGTCTGAGGTCCGAAGCGTATCTCCTTCACCTCCACCTTCACCTGCTTGGCCTTCATTTCCTTCGCACGCTTCTTCTGCTGGTAGAGGAATTTGGAATAGTCAATGAGACGACAAACAGGCGGATTGGCATTCGGTGAAATCTCAACAAGGTCTACCCCCTGCTGACGTGCCATCTCCAATGCTTCTCTCGTAGGCATCACCGACGATCCGCTCTCGCCTACTATGCGGACCTCTCGCACCCGAATCTGCTCGTTTACGCGGTATTGGTTCTGTTTTTTGTCTGTCTTCATCAAACTATTTTACGCAAATCGGCTGCAAAGGTACGCAAATTCAGCGAATTAGCAAAATAAAATCCCATTTATTTTTTATTTTCTGGAAAAAGAACCTTCGGAAACGCCTCTGGCATGAGTAGGTACAGGCATTGCTTACGCGTTCTTTTGACTAATCGCACAAAAGGAAATGAAAGTGTATGATTTCGTATGTCTCAACTCCCTTTTCCCCGTAACTTTGCAGTGTCAAAAGAAGAATATGTAGTGTTTTCTTTAATTAGTAGTTTTTTTCTCTGTGAAGAGTTTGTTAGTTATTTAGTAGTTGCGGGCTGCCGTCTGGGAAGACAGCAGTCCGCAAACCATTCATGGCCATTTATAAGAAAAGCAAGTGTACGACTTTTACCCGTACAATTTCATACATATTGGGAGAATTGCGTATCTGCCGAACGACTTTCAAGGCTAACTTTGCAGCAATAATCAATAACAACATATAATCATGCAACTAAAAACCATCGTCAAACTGCTGATTCTTTCAGCGTGCACCGAAGCATTTGCTGCCGACGTGACGCTGAATGGCAGCTGGCAGTTTTTTTATGCCCCTAATGCACAAGTAGCCGATTCGCTGGCCGCGACCCAGTTCCAAGCCCCCGACTATCAGGCAAGTGCTTTTCAAGACATCACCGTGCCCTCGTGCTGGGCCGTCCTGGGCTACGAAGAGCCCGTCTATCGCGGTTACAAGAAGCAGAACCACGAGGCCAGCGAAGGCTTCTACCGTCACACGTTCCAGTGTCCGCCCTCCATGGCGGGTCAGCGCGTGCTGCTACACTTCGGTGGCGTATGGGCCTCGGCCGAAGTGTGGCTCAACGGTCACTGGCTTGGTCGCCACGACAGCGGCTACACCTCGTTCACCTTCAACGTCTCCGACGCGCTGCAGGTCGGCACAAACGTGCTGGCCGTTCGTGTGCGTCAGGTATACCCCGGCTATCAGACCGACACCTACGACGACTGGACTCTGGGCGGCATCTATCGCAACGTCACCCTGGAGTCGATGCCTGCCAAGCGCTGGATTGACCGTGTGCGAGTAGACACAAAGATAAGTGGCGAGGTGACCGTCAAGGTCATGGTGGCCGACACGTATAAGAACACCCTTCCGGGCAACTACATGAGTCCGGGCAAGCCCTACCAGCTACGTCTGACGCTGACCGATGCCGAAGGACAGTGCGTCGCTGGAAAGACCGTCGATGTGAAAGCCCATACCGCCAACAGTCGCGAGACCACCATCAGGTTGAACGTGAAGGATGCCCACCTTTGGACTGCCGAGACACCTTATTTATATACATTGAACACGGAATTGCTCGAAGGGGCAGAAGGCGCCACACCCAGCACCCAGCACTCAAGATGCCAGAAGATTGGCATCCGGGAGATTACTACCAGCGACGGCGTGTTCCGTATTAACGGACAGGCCGTGAAACTGCGCGGTGTGAACCGCCATGACGAGCACCCCGACGTGGGGCGCGCCGTGGACCACCGTCACTGGCTACAGGATCTGACGCTGATGAAACAGGCCAACATCAACTATGTCCGCGCCTGCCACTACCAACACGCCAAGGGCTTCATCGAGCTGTGCGACTCCATTGGCATGTACGTTGGTGCAGAAATCTCGCTGGGCGGGGCTGACGACCTGATGTACGACCCCGCCTTCACCGCCCCCATGATGCTGCGCACGATGGAGACCGTGGAGCGCGACCTGAACAACCCGTCGGTCATCTATTGGAGCATCGGCAACGAGGACTCGTTCACCGACATGTTCCTGCAAGTGGCACGCACCATCAAGGGCATCGACCCCTCGCGCCCCGTGCTGCTTCCCTGGAATGCCGACGAAACACTGCCCGAGGAGATAGACATCCTGGCCCCCCATTACTGGACGGCCAGCGAGTACGACTCGATTGCCTCTCAGTCGCGCCGTCCCATCATCACCACCGAGTATGTGCACGCCTATGGCAACCAGCGCATGGGCGGTCTGGCTGCATGCTGGCAGAGTCTGACCAAGCATCCGGCCGGTGCGGGCGGAGCCGTATGGATGTGGGCTGACCAGGGACTGAAGACACCTACCAAGAAAGACCGCAGCCAATACAGTTCGCTGGCCAAGGACGACGACTATCTCCGCCTGAATCCAGAGGGCTGGGATGGCATCACCGACAGTTACCGGAAGCCAACGCGCGACTACTGGGAGGTAAAAGCCGTGTATTGTCCTGTCACCCCGACCTATGAACATGGGAAGATAATGCTTCATAATGGCTACGACTTCCTGAACCTGAACAACGTCGGCATCCGTTGGCAGACATTTACTGAAGCAGGCAAACCAATAGCCGGGGGCACCGCCCAGCTCCATGCCCAGCCCCACCAGTCGGCATTGCTCGACATCGACACCAAGAAGGCCGCCTATGTGTGGCTGACGTTCACCGACCCGCAGGGACATGAGATTGGAAAGAAAAGCGTGGAACTGCATCCGCTGTCGATAACCAACAGTCCGTGCACCCTCGCCATTGACGACCTGACAGGCCTGCCCAAGGGTTTCCGTCCCACCGTGTGGCACAAGTTGAACGATGGCGACCAGATTATCAAGAACCGCAACTTCGCCTCGAACCCCGAGAAGTTTACCACCCGCGTGGTGTCGAGACAGGGAAACACCTGGCAGATGCACTACGAAATCAACGACTCGAACAGCATCGATGCCACCTACACCATCGGCAACGGCCCACAGGGACTGACCATCGACTACGCCATCACGCCGCACCTGCAATCGACCTATGTGCCCGTCGTCGGACTGGCTTACGAGATGAGCGACCCCTCGACGCTGAAACACTGGTTCGGACTTGGTCCCGACGAGGCCTACCCCAACAAGCAGGCCGCCACGCTGCTGGGACTGTGGGATGCCACCTCCTTGGAAGGCACGCGCCGCATGCAGTGGGTCGAGGCCGACGGCATGCGCATCTGGTGCGATGGCTATCTTGACCGCGACAGCCAGAGCGACAAGACCATCCGCCTGCTGTCACATGTACTGGGCCGCAGCGAGAAGGGGCGTCTGAACTATCCCGAATACCAGCTGCCACAGGGCAACACCTACCACGGCCACGTGGTCGTTCAACAAATAAAACAGTAAGCAACAGCGTCCTTTCACTATTGAACGATTTTATTAGCGAATGAACATTTTCGTACGGCTCAATGGCTTGTTTGCCATAACTTTGCCGGCAGAAACTTAAAACATAAATATCTATGCAACGAACAACATCCATACTGATAAGCATCATCGCCTTGCTGACCATAGCTATGCCCGTCAAGGCTGTAGAGAAGCTGAACCGCGGCCTTGTAGCCGTGCATAAGAGCAATGGCGGCAACTTCGTCAGCTGGCGACTGCTGCCCACCGATGCCGAAGGCGTCACCTTCGACCTGCTGTGCGACGGCAAGACGCTGGTTTCGAACCTCAGCGTGACCAGCTACACCCACTCGGCCGGTACGGCTGCACAGAAATATCAGGTGCTTACAAAGGCCGGCGGCCAGGTCATCGAAACCTCTACCGAGGCACAAGCCTGGAACGCCCAGTTCAAGACAATGACCCTCGACCGTCCTGCAGGCGGCTCCTTCTCGTATAAGAAAGGGCAGCTGCGCACCAACGAGCCTTCGGCCGACAGCACCGGCTACTACTCCTACTATCCCCTTGAGGCTGCCGTGGCTGATGCCGACGGCGACGGCGAGTGGGAAGTGGTGGTGAAGTGGAACCCCACATCTGCCAAGGACAACTCCGAGCACGGCTACACCGGCTCGTGCATCCTGGACTGCTACCACCTGAACCCCGCCACTGCCGATGAGGCTGCACCCCAGCGGCTGTGGCGCATAGACCTTGGTCCCAACATCCGGGCCGGCTCGCACTACACCCAGTTCCTGTTCTATGACTTCAACGGCGACGGCCGTGCCGAGATGATCTGCAAGACCGCACCTGGTTCAGTCGACGGCGAGGGCCGCTACGTGAGCGAGGCTGCCGACGACGCCACCATCAAGGCCGTGGACAATGCGAAGGACTGGCGCACCAGTCAGGGCCGCATCATGGACGGTCCCGAGTTTCTCACCGTTTTCGACGGCCAGACGGGCCGCGCCATCCACACCATCTGGTACAACCCCAACCGCGCATTTCTGACGGGACGCAGCAGCAGCTACAGCGAGACCTGGGGCGACAGCTACGGCAACCGCGGCGAGCGTTTCCTGGCCTGCGTGGCCCATCTTGACGGTCAGGACCGTCCTGCCCAGGCGGTGATGTGCCGTGGCTACTACACCCGCGCCTACCTGTGGGCTGTCGACTTCGACGGCAGCCGTCTGAGTCAGCACTGGCTGCACGCCTCGGTGTCGAAGACCCGCGTGGAGGTGACCGATGCCAACGGTCAGAAGACGGTGAAGACCTATAGTAAGAACACCTCGGGTAAGGGCGACATCTACACCGCCTACGGACAGGGCTGCCACTCGGTGGCCGTGGGCGACGTCGACGGTGACGGCTGCGACGAGATTATGTACGGCGGTGCCGCCATCGACCTGGCGCACCGCGGCTCGGAGTTCTGGTCGGCTGCCGATAACAATGTCTACGACCTGGAAGCCAACGTGCTCTCGCAGAACCGCCCTTCCTACTGTTTCCGCATTTACTGGGACGGCACACTGCGCGAGAACCTGCTCGACGGCCAGCGTGTAAAGAGCTTCAGCGTGCCCGACGGCTTCAGCTTCACCATCGACCGCACCGCCCTGCAGTTCACCCTGAGCGGCACGCCCCAGACGACGGGCACCTACGAGATTGTGGTCCGCTCGTCGGGCGACATCACGGGCAACCGTCTTGACGACACCCTGCGTGTGGTGGTCACCGACGTCAGCGGCATACAGGCCATTGACAGCCCCGCCAGCATGCTGAACGGCGGCACCGACGCCGTCTACGACCTGCAGGGCCGCCGCACAAGCGCCGACGCTCTGAAGCCAGGTCTCTACATCGTAGGCAGGAAGAAAATCGTGATTAAATAAACTCACTCCAAGTACATCATTCAAAAAACAAACTCATACCAACAACTATGAAACGTATCTTTACTTTCTTGGCCGCAGCAGCCATGACGCTGACGGTCAGCGCACAAGCCGTGGGCGAGTACGTCTACACCAGCAACGGCAAGTTTAAAATCACCAGCGAGAACCTGCTGAGCAACGGCAACTTTGCACAGGGTACCACCGACTGGACCAGCGACGGCGGACGTCCCCTGCAGGCCGACACGTTCAGTGTGGAGACCGGCACCGGTCCCGACGGAGGCTACAGCCTGCTGGTGCTAAGCAAGGAAAACGGCCCCGGCACGGGCAGCTCGCTGCTACGCACCGTCCCCGTGGATGCAGGCCAGACCTACGTTGTGTCGTATCAGGTGAAGGGCAACGAGGAGAACACCACCTCGACCATCGTCACCGGCGCATCGGTGAAGAACTACCAGAACATCTTCTTCAACACCGACGGGTCTACCACCCCCGCCCAGGCCATTGCCACCAACCAGACTTACGGCTTCGACTGGACCACCGTCAGCTATGGCTTCACCGCCAGCGAGACGGGCTATCTGGTCATTCACTTCTATGCACCCTACGTGAGCACAGAGTTTGCCAACTTCCAGGTGGTACGCGCAGCACAGGTCATCGACGACCGCGAGGCCAATGCCGTCATCGCCCGTCTGCAGGCCTACCTCAGCGATGAGCGATTCCCCAACGGCCACGATGTGCTGGAGGGTGTCATCGGTGCCATCCAGGCATTCGTCGAGAGCGATGACCTGGCAGGCTACAACGACATCATCGCCTTTCTCGACGAAGCCATCAAGTCGTTCCTCGACGTGAATACCGCCGACATCACCTCTTATCTGAAAAACGGCAACTTCGACGACCTGCCCACCACCAGCGCCAATCAGACCAAGGCCGGCGGCTGGACCATTGACGACGGTCTGCGCGTGGTGAACCCCACCGGCAAGACCCGCTGGGCCGTGAAGTCGGCTGTGGAAATGGGTGTGCCCATGACCGGCAACTACCTGCAGAATGACATTCCCTATGGTACGAACAACAAGCTGTATGAAGCCACCGTGCATCAGACGGTGACCAACATGCCCGCCGCCGAGTATATGTTCAGCATCAAGCTGCGCGGCTACAAACTGCTCAACAAGGCCGGCGACCGCACCTCCGAGATTCGCGGCATGAAGGTGTTCATCAACAGCGACTCCACCGAGTGCTATCCCGTAGACTCGGTGAAGGCCACCGACTACACCACCTACAGCAAGCTTGCCGAGACCGGCAGTCTGAAGGTGGGCTTCTATCTGCCCGACGCTGTAGCCAACCACATTGACCTCGATGTCACCGCCCTGCGCATTGTTGGATGGACTCAAGAGCAACTCGACGAATACATGGGCGGCAAAGAGTTTGCCGAGGCACGCCAGAGCCTGAAGCACAGCATCGACTCTGCCCGCACCCACTACGACAATCCCGAGATGCTCTACGGCAAGCCCCAGCTCGACTCTGCCATCATAGCTTCGCAGAACTACTATGACAACATCGCCATCGTGGACAGCCTGAACGACAGCAACACCCGTCTGCTGAAAGAGATTAGCAACTACATCAGCCGCAACAGCACGCTCACTGCCTTCCGCACGGCCATCGCCAACGCTGAAGAGATGCTGAGCGACGAGCGTTTTGCCGAGACCGACCGTCAGACGCTGCAGGCTGCCATCGACGCTGCCAAGGCCTATCTGGGCACCCTTACTGCCGACAACCACCTGACCGAGGGCACCACCAATGCCGACATCCAGGCACAGACCACCCTGCTGAACAAAGCTGCTAACGCCCTGCTGGCCACTCTGCTGAAGGCCGACGAAAAGTACGAGTTCCTGAACTGGGCCCAGGCCGACGGTGCCGAGTACACCTCGAACCTGGCTGAGACCGACGAGGATGCCATCACCACCACATCGGGTGCCACGCTCTATCCTGAGATTGGCGAATATGCCGGCCACGACTTGAACAAGCGCTTCGTTTTCCGCAAGGACATTATCCGCAGCATGAGCACCAGCCACGGTTTGCAGGTGAACTACACGGGCAAGAACACCGTGATCATGGCTATCGCCGATCTGAAAGAGGGCGACCAAGTTGACATCGACTGGGTGATGGGCAACGCCACCCACAGCATGATGATTGTCTCGGCCAACGCCAAGGTGAAGCTAGCCGACGGCGACTGGCAGGAATACACCAAGACAGGCAAGGACAATGCCAACGTGCTGCCCAAGGACAATGCCAACGGTCTGTCCGGTGCTGTGCGCAGCACGCTGATTATGACCAAGGACGGCACACTCGACTTCTACCAGAGCTCTACCAACAGTACCATGCGCATCTACTACGTGGGCCTGACCAACGCTGAGAACGTTGACGGCATCGCCGACGTGCAGACCGACAGCCGCACCGCCACAGGCATCGTCTACGACCTGCAGGGCCGTCGCCTGAACCAGAAGCCTGCCAAGGGCATGTATATCCTCAATGGTAGGAAGTACTTTGTGAAGTAATCGTCTATTATTCCACCTAAAACTGCTGAAACGGACTAAAAAAGAATCCGTTTCAGCAGTTTTCTTTTCTGAAAGTTGCAGGAATAAACTCTTTTTCGTATCTTTGCAGCAGTAAGTTAGTAATATCTTTAGAAAGATGGGCAAATTTATTAATATAGGTAATGCTGGGTTTCAGAGAGTCCGCAATAGTGAATATGTTGATAAGTCAGGGCTGATAGCCGTCATCAACAACACAATTGATACAGAACAAAGTTTCAGTTGCGTGTCGCGCTGTCGTCGCTTTGGCAAGTCGGTAGCAGCCAAGATGTTGTGCGCCTATTATGACCAGTCGTGCGACTCGCGCCACCTGTTTGTCGATTTGCAGATTGCCGGCAACCCGTCGTTTGAGCAGCACCTGAACAAATATCCCGTCATCTACCTTGACATGACCAACTTCGTCAGCGAGAAAGAGAGCGGGATTGCCCGCAAGATAGATGCCGCCCTGCTGGCCGACATCAGCCGTGCCTACCCCGACGTGGCCGTAGAGCCTGACGAGAGGCTGGCCACTTATCTGTTGCGAGTCAGCGAAACCAAGAAGCAACGGTTTATTTTTATCATCGACGAGTGGGATGCCATCTGCCGCGAATACGACCCAGGCACCGAGGAGATGGACCGCTATGTTGACTGGCTGCGCCGCATGTTCAAGAGCAGCGATGCCGTCAGGACATTTGCCGCCGTTTATATGACGGGCATCCTGCCTATCAAGAAGTATAAGACCCAGTCGGCTCTGAACAACTTCATAGAGTATTCAATGGTGGAGCCGAGGCGTATGGCCTCATTTTTCGGATTCACTAAAGATGAGGTTCGCACATTGGCCGGGAAGCACGGTATGGACTTCGATGAACTGGAGAAATGGTACGACGGCTACCAGATAGGCGATGAGCAGTCTATGTTCAATCCCAACTCCGTCATGCAGGCTATAGACAGTTGCCGCTGCCGCAGCTTCTGGGCTTCGACGGGAGCTTTCGATACTGTCAGCGACTATATCCAGATGAACTACGAAGGCCTGAAGGATGATGTCATCGGTATGCTGGGTGGAGAAAGGAGTGTTGTTGATCCCACTGGCTTTCGTAACGACATGTCCGTTATTCACAGCAAGGACGATGTACTGACGGTACTCATCCATTTGGGTTACCTCAGCTACAACTGGCGCAAGGATGAGTGCTGGATACCTAATCGCGAGGTGGCTGGCGAGATGGTGAATGCAGTAAAGACGAGCAATTGGAAACATGTTGCAGATGCCCTACAGCAGTCGGAACAGCTGTTGCAGGCCACGCTTGACGGCGACTGCGAGGCCGTAGCACGTGGTGTGGAGGCTGCCCACGACGACAACACCAGCATCCTGTCGTACAACAACGAGAACTCGCTGGCCTGCGTATTGTCGATTGCCTACTATTATGCTAAGAACGACTACGTCATGCACCGGGAGTTGGCCAGCGGCAAGGGCTTTGTCGACATCGTGCTCATTCCCCGTAAGAACGTTGACTCCCCCGCCATCATTCTGGAGCTGAAGGTGAACAAAGATGCCGACTCAGCCATCGCTCAGATTCACCGTAAGCAGTATCCCGCCAAGGTGGCCGACTATGCCGACCGCCTGCTGCTCGTCGGCATCAATTACGACCGAGAGACCAAGCAGCACACCTGTAGGATAGAGCAAGCATAACATTACTTTTGGGAAATCGTTAATTATAATGAACAAAATTAAATTTTCTTCTGGTTTTGTTCTCTATAATCAACAAAATTCGCTACCTTTGCCATCGAAACAGCAAAGACAGCATTGATTATTATGGAACTGATAGCCAGACCTTACTATTATTCAAAAGTAGAGAAACTACTTGGAAAGGGCATCATTCACATTCCGCTCAAGGACTTCTTAAAAAACGACAGATAAAAACAATATTACTTTTTGTACAACAGCAAACGCCATCGGACGCTTTCAAACGTCCGATGGCGCTTCTATTTGCTACCTTTGCGTCAAACTCAAACAAATGTTGAAATAAAAACACTAAGACAAATGAAAACAAAAACACTAAAACTGATGGTGCTGAGCGCCATGATGCTTGTGCCGTTAGGGGCAGCGGCAGCAGATCAGGTAAATGTAAGCACCAACAAGCTATGGACTTTTACAGCTACAGCACGGCCGACAAAGACACGCTGACCGCCATTACCAACCATCAGGAGAGCGACTCGAACAGCGGGTTGATACTGCGGGCAGCCAGTACGAAAAACAATGCCAGCAGGAGCATCAAGTTCTTCAGCACCTCCCAAGCCATTACCTTCAGCGATGGCCTGACCACTACGGTCACTGTTGCTGCGCGGACAGCCGCCAAGGCAGCTGCCAATCCAAGCAAGAACAGCAGTCAATCCACTGTCAACGCTGTTAATGCAGACGGTGCGGCACCAGGCTTCGCCTTCGATGCCACAGTGCCAGGAACGATCTATGTGGTTTGTTCGGCAAACAACAACAGACTGCGTGTGGGAGATGGTACGACGGCACCCTCCTCTGAAGTCTCCGGAGGAACATACAAAGAATTGGCTACGGGCATTTATGAATACAAGTGCGCCATCACGGCTGGCTCTGCTTTCTTCTACAACACGAATGGCTCTATTGATGTCTACGCCATCCGCTTTGTGCCCACGCCAAGTGTCACCTGTAAGTGGAACTTCGACCAGTATTTTGCAGTGGAATCCAATGTCTTGGGAACCAGCGGTACATCAGCCATCAACTTAGATGGCCTGTACATCCATAACAACCAGGGTCACACCTATCTGTCGCGCATGACTGACGACTTGATGTCCTTACATGCTGCAGGAACAAGTAATACCGTATCTTCAACATCTGCATCTGCTTCAGTGCAAGCCGACGGTTTTGCATTCGATGCCCCGTGTGCAGGAGCCTTTACATTTAGAGTAAAGCCCAACAGCAACGATGAAACAAAACTAAATGTATATAAAGACGGAACCCTCGATGAAACATATCCAATGACCATTGCCGCAAATTCTAACACTGTGCAGAATGTCACCTATACCTGCACATCTGCTGGCACACTTTATTTTATTCCGTCCGTCAATTCATACGACTTCGTTTCTGCCAGCTTCGTGCCCACTACAGCTGGTGCATCTCAATATAAGTACGTCACCATCGGCAGTGCTGGCAAGGCAACGTTCTGTGCTGCGCAGAACTACACGATACCCAGCGGGCTGACGGCATACTACGTGTCGGCGGTAGATACGGAGAACAAGACGGCAAAGATGGCGCAGATTACGTCGGGTGTTATACCGGCCTGCACAGGCGTCATCCTCTATGGCGACGCAGGCACTTACGAGTTGACATCCTCGGAGAGTGCTACGGCCATTGGCACCAACTACCTTGTAGCAAATCTCGCCAACTACACGCTGCCTGCCAGCGGCACGTACAACAGCGAGACGCAGTATGCCTACACACTGTCGGCAGATGGCTTCAAGCACTCCTCTGGCTCTGGCACGCTGGCTGCCGGCAAGGCCTTCCTGCGTACGACGCTAAACGTAGAGGGAGCAGGTGCCCGCGGCATCACGATGGTGTTCGATGACGGAGAATCGACGGCTATAGAAACCATTAACCGTGAACCATCAACCGAGAACCATCAGTACAGCCTCAGCGGTCAGCGCGTGGACGGTAGCTACAAAGGATTGGTTATAAAGAACGGGAAAAAGTACTTGGTAAGATAAAAAAGGAGGAAACATACTATGAAGAAATATATCAAACCAACAGTTACGATGATAGTCTTGACGGCTCACTACCATCTTCTACAAAGCTCAGTAGAAATAAGCAATGACAGCCAAAACAACAATGATGCTCTCGGCCGCGACGACTATTACTTCGGCTTTTGACTTTGCACGGAGGAAACCCCGAGTTTGCTCCGTCTAAACCAGGAGTTTGCTCCGTCCAAACCCCGAGTTTGGACGGAGCAAACTTAAAGGGAGGATAATGGGCAGGACGAACGTACAATTTAGAACGCTTACGGACGATAGCATCCGCACAGGCAGTCCGCCAGCCGTACCTTTGCACACAAACAAACAACTCATAAAAACAAAAACCACAATGAAACAACAACTACTCACAAAAACAATCGCCCTCGCAGCCATGCTCACCATAGGAGCAGCTGGGGCTAAAGCCGACGACGTGGTGGTGACCACGGAGACTACGTGGGACTTCTCGAATCTGACGTATGACTCCGAAACAGCTGCCAACAACTACATCACCGTAGTAACAGCCGACACGAAAAGCGAGACAAAAACAGGACTCTATTACCGGGCGGGAGCATATACTGAGGCGAACGGAAAGACTGACAAACAAGCTCGCTCTATTCGTATCGCCCAGTCTGGACAGACCAAAACCTATACGTTTGATGACGGAACCGCGCTCAAGGCGACTAAGAACGCAAGCGTCGTTGTGCTGCCTGGCAATAGCAACATCAACCTCCCTTCCTCGTTAACAGCAAGCAACAAAGAAGGCAGTGCTTTGACCAGCGATGACAATTCAAACTATGGCACACTGGCGTTTACCACAAGCAAACCTGGCGTTGTGTATGTATTCTTTCAAGGAGGAAGCAATCCGGCTTCGGGAAAGACCAACACTTACAGCATCTGGTTTAAGGGTAATAGCGAAAGCAACTATTCGCAGGTAGCTACTTTCGTGTCCGATGATAGCAAAGAGAATAAAGGTTTTGACGATAATGTACGTTCTGCCCACATAACTTATGCTGCAAACGAAGCCGGTACGTTCTTTATTGGCAGTAAAGAGCAATCGATGGTTATCTACGCCGTCAAGTTCGTGCCGTTTGGCACGTCTGCAACCACCCCCATTCCTGCCACTGCAGCCAATTACGACGGAGGATTCCAAGTGAACGCAATGGGCATCATCATGACAATGGGAACTCAGGCCGCTGGCGAAGCGCAGTTCCATCGCGTGAATAACACTTTGGAAACTGGTGAAGTTCTGAAAAGCGAATTCGGAAACTATGTTTCTGCATGCACACAATCCGAGAGCAAGTGGTCCAGCGTAGCGCCCTTGAAAGATGCAGCACGATGCAACACATCGAACAAGGTATTCCCCGACCGCGGCACCTACTACACCTTTGCGCCCCAATACAGCGGAAAGCTGAAGATTGCATGTCTGTTCTGCGGCAAGAAAACCACCTATTTCGTTGCCGACAAAGGTGATGGCACCTGGTCTGACGACGTTCAGACCTATTATGCCACAACGAGTTCGAATGATTTAAAGCAGTACACCTTCAATGTCGTCAAGGGCAAGACCTATTATTTCTGGACCGACAATACTGGCGACCTTCGCTTCTACGGCTTCACCTTCACCCCTCAGAGCAATGCCGAGACCGTCACAGCCACCGTGACCGCCGCTGGCGACAACTATGCCACGTTTGCCAACCTGAGCGGTTCGAACCTTGAGGTGCCAGAGGGTCTGACCGCCTACGCCGCCTATATCAAAGACGGGGCCAGCCAGGTGACGCTGTCGCCTATTGGCAGCGTGATTCCTGCCGGAGCAGGCGTCATCTTGCAGGGCGAGTCTGCTGGCGACTACAACCTGACGCTGACCGATGCCGATGCCACCTATACAGGCACAAACGAACTGGTTACGACCACGGGCCACATCAGCCTGGCACAGACCAGCGGTACTAAGACCAACTATATCTTCACGAAGAATGGCGGCACACTGGGTTTCTTTAAGGTGCAGTCGGCCGGCGGAGCCATCGATGGCGGCAAGGCCTATCTGAGCACGGCCAATGCTGCCTCTGCCCGCAGCTATATGGACTTCGCCTTGGGCAGCGACGATGCTACGGGCATTGACCATGCTACCACCGCCAGCATTGACGGCGACACACAGAGCGAAGCCATGTACACCCTGCAAGGCCAGCGTGTCAGTTCGCCCCGCAGGGGTCTCTATGTAGTGAATGGCAAGAAAATGGTGATTAGGTAATTAAAGGAGGAAGAAGATATGAAATACATCAAGCCAGAAACAGAGATTATCTGCATCAAGCAGCAATACGCCCTGCTGGGTGCCTCGCAGGAAGTGACCCTCAGCGAAACAGAAGTAGACCCTGGTTCCTCGCTCTCCCGCGACGAGCTCGACGACATCCTGGGCGGCGGCAATCCCCTGCCCTTCGGGTTCTGACACGTGCCGCTACACCTTATTATTATTAAGCAAAAGACCACAATTAGTTAATATGACAACAACTATGACAACAAAAAACAACTTTGCCTGGGGCAATATGAAGATAACAAACATACTGAAAGCTCTGCTGCCCATGCTGATGCTGGCAGTGGGTGCTGTCACGGCGCAGGCAGGCGTGGTGAGCACCGTCTACGAACGAGGCACCGCCAACAATCCCTGGACCAATGCCGACCTGACGGAATGGACCGGCACAGCCAGCGCCCAGATTGATGCAGACAAGGGCCTGTACTTTGAAGCCGAGAAAGCCACGCATAGCCTGTCGATAGAAAACCTTCAGGTAGACGAATATGCGCTGCTGACCATCGATGCCGTATGGTTCACCGGCAGAGCGTACAACAATTCCAACACCTACCTCTCCATAGGCGATGCCATCACCTTTGAGACTTATGGTCAGGAGCAGTTGGGCCAGGTAGTCATCGGCGGTTCGAAGTACACCGTAGCCAACGCCGTAAAGAAAAACAAAAACCGCGACAGCGACTACTGGACCATCCACGCAGAAATAAACACGGCCACCGGCGTCATCAGCACGCTGACCATAGCCGGACAGAATGGCTCGCCCACAGCCTCGTTAGAACTGACTGACGTGGCGATGCCATCGGGGGCCAAGTTCACCACGCTGAGCATCGGCTACAACCGCGTGTCAGGCTCTGGTCTGAACGTTGGTCTGCCCAGCATCGTCGTCAAGCAAGAGACACAAGAGGTGGCCACCGCCGACTACACCGTGAACTGGACCGACGAAAACGACCAGGTGCTGAAGAGCGACACACGCACCAGCACAGTGGGCAACACCATCACGCTGGCCAGTGCCGACGTGCAGGACTTCACGCTCGGCGACATCACCTATATCTACGACAGCAACGATGCCGAGGGCAAGACAGTGGCCGATGACAACAGCACCGTCATCACCATCAAGTGCCACCAGGCACGTATGCTCACCTACACCGTCAACGAGGTGTGCGACGGAACCACCGTACGCACCATCGAGGGCACGGCCTTAGAGACAAGCAGCGTCAAGGTGGCATATCGCAGATTCAACGCCCTGAAGACCACGCTGCAAGCCGAGATTGTCGCTGCCAAGGTCCTGCTGACAGAGAACAATGAGGAAGAAGCCGCCGTACGTCGCAATACGACGAAAGAGGAGAACATAGCTGCTGCCAAGGCTGAACTGGAGGCTGCCATCGCGCAGGCCGAGGCAGCCCTGGACAGCAACATGCTGAACATCGGCGAGCTGGAGGCTATCGTGCAGACGCTGAAGGCAGCCCAGACCACCTACACCGAGGCCCTGAACGAGCCCGACCCAGAGACCACGGGCATCGCCGCCATGCAGCAGACAGGAAGCGCCATGCCTACTGTCTACGACATGCAGGGCCGGCGCGTCACTGCGACCCGCAATGGCATCTACGTGATAAACGGCAAGAAAGTGGTAATCAAGTAACCACCGCAGACATACTAACAGCGCTACTATTTCTTGGGCTGTCGCTCACCCTTCTGATACTGGGTGGGCGTCAGTCCAAAGCGTTTCTTGAAGGTAGTAGAGAGATACTGCGGCGTGCCCATGCCCACCTGATAGGCGGCCTCGGCCACGGTGACATGCTCGTCGGCCAGCAACTCGAACGCACGCTGCAGACGTCGCTCCTTGATATACTCGTTGGGAGTGAGTCCGGTGAGTTGCTTGAGCTTGATGTAGAACTTAGTGCGGCCATACTCCATGTCGGCAGCGAACTTATCGACGGAGAGCTGTGGGTCGCTCAAGTGAGAGTCGACCCACCCTGCCAGCTGGTCCAGCAAACGGCGGTCGCGCTCCTCAATAAGCACTTGTGCAGCGATGACGGCCTGCTTGTTGAGCGTGGTCTGGTCAATCGGGTGACTGTCGGCCTGCTGCTTCTCGGCAGAGCGGCGGCCTGCTCTTCTTTCCCGCAGCCATGCTGAAGGCGTACTGGGCCTATCTGTGCATCTTCTTCGTCATAGCCACGGGCATGTGCTTCCTCGAGACTGCGGCCAACCCTTACGTCACCGCGCTGGGCGAGGCCGCCTCGGCACCGCGCCGCCTGAATCTGGCACAGTCGTTCAACGGGCTGGGAGCCTTCATCTCGGCCATGTTCCTCAGCAAGGCCATCCTCAGCGGCGAGACTTACACACGCGACACGCTGCCCGCCGACTATGCCGGAGGCTGGGAGGCATACATCGACATGGAGACCTCAGCCATGAAGACCCCCTACCTTGTGCTGGCCGCCGTGCTCATCGTCATGGCCGTCGTTTTCATCATGGTCAGACTGCCGAAGATACAGGAAGAGACGGCGGGCGACACGGCCAAAGGAAAGAAGCTGATAGACTTCAGCGTGCTGCGCCGCCCGCATCTGCGCTGGGGGGGTGATAGCACAGTTCTTCTACAACGGCGGACAGACGGCCATCAACAGCCTGTTCCTCGTCTACTGCTGCACCTACGCCGGACTGCCCGAGAGCACGGCCACCACGTTCTTCGGCCTCTACATGCTTGCCTTCCTCGTGGGGCGATGGATAGGCACCTTGCTCATGGGCCGTTTCCGTCCAGAGCGTATGCTGCTGGCCTATGCCCTCTGCAATGTGGCGCTCTGTGTGGTCATCATGGTCTTTGGCGGCATGGTGGGCCTCTATGCCATGCTGGCCGTGTCGTTCTTCATGTCCATCATGTACCCCACGCAGTTCTCGCTGGCACTGGCAGGCCTGGGCAGCAAGACCAAGAGCGGCGCCGCCTTCCTCGTCATGGCCATCGTGGGCAATGCCTGTCTGCCGCAGCTCACTGCATATGTGATGCACGTAGGCGCCAGCGTCTACCATGTGGCCTACGTCATTCCCCTCGTCTGCTTCCTCTTCTGCGCCTACTATGGCTGGCGGGGCTACAAGCCCGGGCGATGACCTTTTATAGAATTTCTATTATAGGATTTGTATAGCAGAGGGGCACGAAAAACCAACAATATCATACACTAACGCATGATAACGAAACGCGCAGACACGCATTTACACTAACTTTGGCTCGTTGCGTTCTCTTGATTGGCTATAGACGCGTAATAATTTTTTTCGAGAAAATGCTGCCATGCTGCCACATCGCGTGTTAACGCACTTATTATGAGATAGTTGCAAGTAGTGGCAGCATTCGATTTTATGGCAGCAAAAAGGAAAAACAGCGTTTTTTTACGACTAAACAGATGGCTTTAACACTTTTTTAACGCCTTTTGAGACCCAAAAAGAACTAAAACCACGCCTTTTAAGACCTGGAACCACGCCTTTTGAGACCTGAAATGGCAGAAAGTTTACGTCCGAAGGCGGGAACCTTGGAGGATAAACAATAGAGGGTTTGGAGTTTTTCCAATGGGCGAAACTAGTCTTTCCGATTGTAGAAAACGGTGTTTTCTGCCGTGGAAAACAATGTTTTCTGCCGTTGGAAACGATGTTTTCTACCAAGGAAAACGATGTAAAACGCTTCTGTAACGTTATCTAACAGACTGATAGAGGTGGAACACATAGGCCTCGGAGTCTCTTTAAGGGTATGGGGTTGTGTCGGAAAGGGCCGACGAATGAGGGGCTGACGCAGGACGCGCAGAACACGGGCATGCTCAAGCCGCAGTTGGAATACTATGCCCGCCTCTACACCGATCGCATCGACTCAGCCAAGTACATGACGTGGACCCACGACCTGAGGTTCATCATCGACAACATGCTCAACCTGGAGTACCTCATGGACGTGGCACAGCTGACCGGACGGCAGGAGCTGGCCGACATGGCCGTGTCGCACGCCACGAAGACGATGAAGAACCATTTCCGCGAGGACTATAGCTGCTACCACGTGGTGTCGTACAACCCTAAGACGGGCGAGCCCGAGGTGAAAAATAGCGAATAAATTTGGCCGTTTGCCCGCTTATTCGTAACTTTGCACCGCAAAAACGACAGCACCATCATGGAGAAACAGAAAGTCATCATCAGCGAAAAGCTGCAACAGGAGCTCAGTCAGGAAATAGGCGTATGCCAGGCCGACAGCATCTTCGTACTCACCGACCAGACCACCCACCGGCTCTGCATGCCAGTGGTGAGCAACTTCCAATGCCTTGAGGGGGCACGCGAAATAACCATCGCCGCAGGCGACACGAACAAAAACCTGGAAGCCCTCTCGCACGTCTGGAACGAACTGCAGCGCATGGGCGCCACCCGCCACTCGCTGCTGGTGAACCTGGGCGGGGGCATGGTCACCGACTTGGGCGGCTTCGCGGCATCGACCTTCAAGCGCGGCATCGCGTTTATCAACATCCCCACCACGCTGCTGGCAATGGTCGACGCCTCGGTGGGCGGCAAGACGGGTGTCAACTTCGGCGGACTGAAAAACGAGATTGGCGTGTTCAGCAATGCCAACTGCGTCATCCTCGACACCACCTTCCTCCGCACGCTCGACGCCGAGAACATCCTGTCGGGCTATGCCGAGATGCTGAAACACGGACTTATCTCGACAGAAGAACACTGGGCCAAGCTGATGAACTTCGACATAGAAGTCCCCGACTTGAAGTTGCTGGGGCGGATGGTGGCAGAGAGCGTGCAGGTGAAGGAGCGCATCGTCACGGAAGATCCTACGGAAAAGGGCATCAGAAAGGCGCTGAACCTGGGACATACCGTGGGACATGCCTTCGAGTCGCTGGCACTGAAGCGCCAGCCCGTGCTTCACGGCTATGCCGTGGCGTGGGGACTGGTATGCGAACTCTACCTCAGCGTCACCAAAACGGGGTTCCCCGTCGACAAGATGCGACAGATGGCACGCTTCATCTTCGAGCATTACGGACGTATGGCCATCACCTGCGACGACTACCCCACCCTGCTGGAGCTGATGACGCACGACAAGAAAAACACGGGCAGCCACATCAACTTTACTCTGCTCGGGGACATCGGAGACATTCGCATCAGCCAAACGGCTACGAAAGAGGAGATTGAAGAGGCACTGGACTTTTACCGCGAGGGATAAGTCATTGCTTAATTCATAATGCTTAAAGCTTAATGCATAATTGCTGCGCCTTCTGGCGAGCGGGCTTGCCGGTTTCCGTCATAGGCAACTGGTTGACATGCAGACAACTACGCGGTTGCCAATACTTAGGCAGCACCCGTCGACAGACATCCGCCACATTATCTATATCCTTCGATTCGGTGAGCAAGACTACTTGCTCGCCGAATTTCTCGTCTGGACGTTTCGTAATCATAAACGATGCTGACAGATGCGGTCTTAGTAGTTTTTCCACTTCCTCAATCTGGATCTTGAGGCCGCCCGAGCAGATCACATTGTCCTTGCGACCCATAATGCGGAAACGCCTACCCGACATTTCAGCAATGTCGTTGGTGACAAGAAGACCATCATGAACGGCTGGTGCATCGATGACTAAGCAGTTGTCTTCATTGAGTGACAGCGACACGCCCTCGAAGGGGGGGTACCACTCGCTGGCATCAGGTCCGCTCAGTCTTCGCAAGGCAATGTGCGACAGCGTCTCCGTCATGCCGTAGGTGCTCCACACCTGGTTAGGGAAACCTACCAGTTCACGGGCAATCGCGTCATCAATGGCTCCACCACCTATAATCAAGTGTTTGACAGCCATCAGTCGTTTACGTCCCTCAGCGGTTTGCAACAAGTTATACACCTGCATAGGCACCATCGCCGCAAAGTCGATATCGCCCTCCCATTCAGGACAGCCGCATGGCTCTACCGCTATCAGTCTCAGTCCACACGTCAGCGCCCGCACCACCATCATTTTGCCAGCGATATAGTCGAGCGACATGCAGAGCAAGGCACGGTCGCCGGGCTTCAATCCCAAGAAATCACACGTGATACGAGCAGAGGCCTCCATGCGCCGCTTCTCTACAAACAGCGGTTTGGGCTTACCCGTCGACCCGCTGGTGTGCACTAGGACGGTGGGGCTGTCGCTATACCATTCGGCTAAGAAGGTTTCGAGATTCATTGTTCAAAGGACTTCGATATCCATAGTTTGTCGCCTCGTATTTCCAACGGCATCGGGATATTATCAGTAAAGAGCTGTCCTGTGCCTAAGCCCTGCGGGAAGGTGATGGCATCGCCATAGACGGAGCTACAGAACTGCGAAATGGCGTTCAGACCGACATTACTCTCTAAGGCAGAGGTAATCCACGAGCCGATGCCCTCCTCCCGCGCCACCTGAATCCACTCCCGACAGCCTGTCATACCGCCATGCAATGAGGGTTTCAGCACGATATAGGCGGGCTTGATGATACGCAGCATCTGGCGCTTCGTCTCTGGGTCGTTCACGCCGATGAGCTCCTCGTCGAGGGCGATGGGCAACGGGGCTTCGCGACAGAGCTCGGCCATCAGGGCCCACTGCTTCTGACGGATAGGCTGCTCGATGCTGTGGATGGCATATTGCGACAGCAACTCCAACCGATACAGGGCCTCGTCGGGACTAAAGCCGCCATTGGCATCGAGTCGCAGCTGCACCTCGCGGTGGGAGAAGCGCTCACGGATGCGCTTCACCAGGTCGAGCTCCTGCTCAAAGTCGATGGCACCGACCTTCAATTTCACGCAACGGAAGCCCTGTGCCAGTTTCTGCTCCATACGCTGCAGCATCTCGTCGTGACTGCCCATCCACACCAGTCCATTGATGGGTATGCCTTCTTCGCCGCGACTGAAAGCCGTGTCGAAGAGGGTGGATGATGGATGGTGAAAAGTGGATGGAGAATAGTTCTTTAATGACAGCAGGGCTGTCTCCAGTCCGAAGAGCATCGAGGGGTAGTCGCGCATCTGCTCGTATGGTATCTCGCCCGTCTGCTGCAGTTGGTCGCAGAAGCAACGCAACACCTTATTATATATAATGGGCTCCATCGCATCGCAACTGAGGTCTGGCAATGGGGCACACTCGCCCACACCCACGGCATCGCCGTCGGTAATGGTCACCAGCCACAGCCGTCGCTCTGTGTACACGCCCCGACTGGTTCCCGCAGGCTGCTTGAAATGGAGCACGCGCTCCTCTATGTCAATCTTCATGATTCTTCACTCTTCACTTTCCTATGGAATCTTCGGGTATTGGTCAAAATCGGGCTTGCGCTTCTCCAGGAAGGCTTTTCCACCCTCCTGCGCCTCGTCGAGGAAGTAGTAGAGCATGGTGCAATCGCCTGCCAGTTGCTGTATGCCCGCCTGTCCGTCCAGTTCGGCATTCAGTCCGGCCTTGATCATGCGCAGGGCTATGGGCGAGCGCTCCATCATCGTCTCAGCCCAGCTGACGCACTCGTCCTCCAGACTCTCTATGGGCACCACCTTGTTCACCATACCCATGCGCTCGGCCTCCGCCGCCGTATACTGGCGGCAGAGGAACCATATCTCGCGGGCTTTCTTCTGACCCACAATCCGGGCCAGATAGCTGGAACCGAAACCGGCATCGAACGAGCCCACCTTGGGACCCGTCTGTCCGAAGATGGCATTCTCCGAGGCTATGGTCAGGTCGCACACCAAGTGCAGCACATGACCGCCACCGATGGCATAGCCATTCACCATCGCAATGACAGGTTTGGGCAGACGCCGTATCTGCATCTGCACATCGAGCACACTCAGACGGGGCACGCCCTCGTCGTCGATATAGCCGCCGCGCCCCTTCACGTGCATGTCGCCTCCCGAACAGAAGGCATGCTTCACATCGGCAAGGCTCTTGCCCTCGGGCACCTCGCTCATAGCCCCCGTCAGCAGCACCACGCGGATGTTCTGCATCTCCCTGCAGGCAGCAAAGGCCTGACTCAGCTCCAGCGTCGTCCGGGGCGTGAAGGCGTTACGGTATCTGGCTCGGTTGATGGTAATCTTTGCAATACCATGATACTCCTCAAACAGTATCTCCTTGAACTCACGGATGGGTTTCCATTCTCTTTTTGTCGTCATCTGTCTCTCTTTTTATTATTTGACATGCTTATCGGTGTGCAAAGTTAGCATTTTTTTCGAAATAATTGCACAATTACCAACTTTTTTGAGGTCAATAAGGGAAAAAAGCATTATCTTTGCACGCAAAATGCAAAAACAAAGCAGAGACATGAAGATTGTGATTCTTGACGGCTATACGGCTAATCCAGGCGATTTATCGTGGAACGAGATGAAAAAGTTGGGCGACGTGACGGTGTACGACCGCACCAGCCCGAGTGAGACGGTGGAGAGGGCCATGGAAGCCGACGTCGTGCTGACGAACAAGGTGATTCTTGGGCGGCAGGAGATAGAGCAGTTGCCACGTCTGAAATACATTGGTGTGCTGGCCACCGGCTATAACGTTGTCGACATCGAGGCGGCCCGCAAGCGGGGCATCACCGTGACCAACGTGCCGACCTACAGCACGATGAGTGTGGCCCAGATGGTGTTTGCCCATCTGCTCACGGTGACGAACCATGTGGAGCACTATGCTGACGATAATCGCCAAGGCCGGTGGAGCCAGAACAGGGATTTTTGTTATTGGGACGCACCGCTCACGGAACTCGCAGAAAAAACCTTCGGCATCGTCGGACTCGGCAACATCGGTTCCCGGGTGGCCATGATAGCCCACGCCTTCGGTATGCGAGTCGTAGCCTTCACCAGCAAACAGGAAAAGGACATCCCTGATTTCGTTGAGAAGCGAGCGCTGCAGGAACTCCTTACCGAGTCGGATGTGGTCAGCCTACATTGTCCGCTGACACCTGACACCCGTCACCTCATCAACAGTCAGTCCATTCGGACCATGAAACCCACAGCCATTCTCATCAATACAGGTCGCGGCCCGCTGGTGGATGACCAGGCCGTAGCCGACGCGCTGGCCAATGGTCGCCTTTCCGCCTACTGTGCAGACGTGATGACACAGGAACCGCCCGAGGCTGACAATCCTCTGTTGCTTCAGCCCCATGCGTTCATCACGCCCCACATCGCCTGGGCGTCCACCGAGGCCCGTATCCGTCTGTTACAAGTGGCTACTGACAACGTTCGCGCCTTCATCAACGGAACACCGCAGAACGTTGTTTCATAAAAAATAGCGGGGACTGGTTCTTTCCGTCCCCGCCATTCTTCACTACTCCTCTGCTGCGTAGATCTTCACGGAAATGCCCGTGGAGACAGCAGTTTTGGGTGTGGTCTCACTTGTTGCGTTCATATTGTCAGAGCCACTATCCGTAGTACCGTCTTTGTAGACTCTTGTATAGCTGCTACGAGAATACTGGCTATGTGAGGAACTGCCCCAGACATCGGTAGTCAGGTCGTCTGAATACAACAAATAGCCGCCTTCTTCATATCCCGTCAACACATGGTTCCAGCCCCACTTTTCATTCAGCTTTTCGGTCTCTGAAGAACTCCATGAAAATCTTGACCAGTTGTCGCTGTCAGTTCCATACGTCGTGCCGGATTCAGAACTGGCAAAATCCCATATCTGGCTGTAGGAACCACTGAGGATGCGCCCCGGCCGTCTGGAGACGTCCAACGCCATCTCAATTGTTTCCGACACTTCACCACGTTCTCCGACAGACCTGTCCTCATACTTGATGTTGATAATATTACCGCTGCGGGTAGACGTGAACGTCACATTATCACCCGACTGGAAAGTTTTCCCACATCCAATATTGACTTCCCATGTATCGGTATTGTCGTACGGCACTCCATCTTTGGTACCCCAGGAATGGGCGGTTGTTGATGCCGGCATGACAAACCAGACTTCTGCACTTGTTATCTTGTCGCTACCCGGAGCCTGACGGATATAGAGGGTGTCCCTGCTTACAAACGTTTCGCTCCACGAGTCGTCACCGCTCGTTGAAACGACAACCATACAACTGCGGGGGAATATGGATTTGTTGGGGCTGATGCTGATAGTCATCTTGCCATACTCATCTTCCGGTTCAAGTTCGACGACCTTTGCCGTAGCCCACGAGTCTTCGCCCATCCATTTTGTATAGCGGAAAGCCTCCGACGTGGCACTCGGGTTCTCGTCGTACAGGTCTATCTTGACTTGCTCTGCGTTAGTACCGAACAGCACGTCTATCGACTGCCCCTTGCTGTCGACGCTTAGGCTGTCTTCGTCGACCTCAATAAAGGGCGTGATATAGAACGAGTCGCTGATTCCCCTGACGGGAATCTCCTGACCGAGCGTCTTGATATAGGGTTGCACGAAATACCAGCCACACGGCAGGCCCTTGGTTGAGAACACGTGCTGATAGTCCAGACTGTCAATGAACTGATAACCCATAGTGAAGTCGTACTTGTCCACGAGCTCGTCTTCATCGTCATAGTAGGCTACGCCGAAATAGTTTCTCCAGAACGTCTTGCTATAGGGATGCAGCGTGATGCTGAGCTCCCGGTGCTGGTTGTTGTAGTCAACTTCCGTAGGCTTGAATTGGGGGAAGAGGTAGAGCATGACGTCGCCGAAACTCAGGTTGTCGCTACCTAAGGTCTCCTCGTGTTCGTCGCCCCACAGCAGTTTGTAGCGCGCCTTGGCCTCCAGGTCGACACTGCAGATGGTAGGCTTGATGTAGCTGTTCATCAGGTTGTCGTAGATATTCTCCTCTCCGTCGTTCCCGAAGTTCGTCTCGAATTTTATCCCGCCCTCTATCTTGGGGCCCGTATACAGTTCTATGCCGATGCCGAAGTCCAGGAAGTCCTTCGCCCAGTCGTTGGACTCGATATTGATATAGTTCTTGATGCCCGTCTGTACATAGCCGGTAAGCGAGATGGAGGCGCTGTTCAGATCGAGGAACGACTGTCCGTCCGACGACTTCTCGTCAGGTCCGTATGTGACGCTCGAATAGCTGACCGGAAATCCGGGCAGGTCGGTGTCGAGCACAATTGTCTGGTCCCATCCGAAGTGCGATGTCGGGAACGTGACTGTTGCCTCCAGGTCGCCGCCGCCCCTGAGGAACGCCTCGGGGAGCGGGCGCGTCTGGAACAGCGGGGCTACGGCGGGGAATTTGATGCTCTTCAGCAACTGGGGGAGTCCGTCGATGGGAAACTCGAAACTGCCCGAGGCCTTCATACCGATGGATGGCGTGAGGTCGATGCCCGTGTTCAGCATGGTCTTGACAAAAGCCCGTCGCCAGCTGATGTTATATGCCATTTGCAGCCGCACCTGCAGTCCGACACCCAAGTTCAGGTTCAGCTGCGTGTTCTCGAAGGGTTTGAACTGCTTCTTCAGCGTTGTGTTCTCGTTAATAAGCAGGAAGTCCGCTTCGCCGGTCTTCGCCCGTCTCATCCCGTCGGGGTGATAGCCTGCCAGCCTCCGCCTCACCTGGCCCTCATTGTCGGCAGCAACCTGTTCGGCAGCAATGAACTGCACGAAGATATCGCCCAAGTCGGTGACGGGGTCGCAGTAGACATAGATGAACGGGGCGTCAGGGTCGTTCTCCACGCTCCTCACCTTGCCCGCGAAACTGTTCATGCCGAAAGGCTCGTACGTATCCTCATCGAAGCCCACCAGCACGTCGCCCGCCTGGGGCATGAGTGCCTGCGGTATATCCCGGCGCAGCATGACAGCCCTGTCGTCCGTCCTGATACTGGCGATATAGGCCGCTATGCCTGTCTCGTCCATGTTCTTCAGGTTCGGGTTGAAGATAATCTCCGGCTGCTGGAAACCGATGGAGTCGATGACAGCCAAGGGGATGCGATAGAGGGAGTCGGCGGTCTCTATCTCCTGCACCACATAGATGTCGTGCTCTACCGAGTCCAGGTCATACTTGGAATAACCCATACGCTCTATCTGGTCGAAGAAGAAACCGTCGAAGTTGCCGTCGTTGCGGTAGATGTAGAAAGCCTCCTGGGCCTGCAACTGCTGGGCGCTCACCATGAGCACGAGGACCAGCACATATTTATATAAAGCAGGTATCGTCTTCATCGCTTCAGGAATTTAAAGGTTGCATCACCCATTTTCACGATATAGGTTCCGCTGGGATGTTTGCCCAGCGATACGATGGTACGCTGTCCGCCGATGGCTTTTACGGAAGAGACTTTTTTGCCGTCGAACGCATAGACTTCAAGCAGTGTGCCGTCGGAAAGACCGTCGAAGGCTACTGCGTCATCGCCCTGTAAGAAGCGAATCTCGCCAGGCCGCAGCGTGGGCGACACGACACCAGAAGTCCCCACACCCTCGTAGGTATAGCGCAACACATCCGTCAAAGGATAACTGACACTGACCTTGTCTGTTTTCAGCCAGAGCATGCCCTCGCTGAAAGTGGTCTCAGGTTTGTCGGCGAGGTCGTGATAGACCATCTGTCCACCCTTCAGCCACACTACCAGCCGCTGGGTGGCATCATCCTCGGCCCACAACGCCGTGGCACCGACTGTGAGCAGCAGGGAAAGAATCGTAAACCTTACTTTCATCATTGTTGTATCGTTGGTTTTGTAATATGCCGCAAAAATACAGCATATTTAGGAGAAGAAACTGACATATTAACAAAATCGACTGACATTTTACTTTTTGTCAGTCGATTTCTGGGCTTTCCATTCACTGGGTGTCATGCCGCTAATGGTTTTGAAGGTTCGCAGGAATGTCCGTTCTGTAGAGAATCCGGAAGCTGTCCAGACCTCTGAAATCTTCATATCAGGCTGTTGCCGCATCAGGTTTTGGGCATACGCGATGCGATAGGCGTTGACAAACTGGGTGAAAGAGCCGTTGCCGTGCGAGTTGATGCAGTCGGAGACATAATAGCGGTTGGTGTTTAGCGCTTTGGCTATATCCGACAGCTTTAGTTCCGAATTCAAATAGAGTTTCTGCTCCTCCATCAGCTGGCTGATGCGAGCCATGAGTTCGCTGTCGGTGGAAATGGGGCTGTCGAATGCCTCTTCCTTGCAAAGATGTTTTTGTCTTTCACAGAGAAGCTTTTGTCTTTTTCGCCAGAGGGCCAGCACGAAGATGGTCACCACGATAACGATTGGCAGCAGCATCAAGAAGAGGAACCATAGGCTGAAACCGCCGGATGCTGATGCCGGCTCACTGCCTACACGCAGTAGCCAGACGGCAGCAGAGGGGGTGTAGTTGCTGTTGCCTGTCAACCCGCCGGCTATCAGCAGGTTGCCGTCTGGTGTCAACAGCGGTGCACAACTGGGTGTGACGTACAGCGGGTCGGTGTAGTAGAGCGTCATCGGGGCACCGCCATCCTCGGAGGCTTGATCATAGCCGATGCTGAGCACGTAGAGACGGGCCTTGTCGGGGTCCGTATGATAACGGCTGCTGATGCCCACGAGATAAGCCTGCCGTGCCTGGCGGTCTACGATAACATTGGAGAAATACTCTATCCGCTCTCCCTGACACTGCATAGGAATGGCACGGGCGGTGGACAGGAGCGAGAAGACGCCGTTCTCCCCCTTTGCTATCGCCACCTGACCCGTGCTGTCCTGCACGGGCAAGAGGTAGGTGAAGTCGCCTTTCGCCTCGTCGCCAATCATGCTTGCCTCGTCGTGGTGCATGGAGATCAGAAGGGGCTGCCAGGTTTTAAACAGTGGTACATGGATGGTGTCGCCGCCCAATCGGTCGGCAAAGGTGCAGCACAGCGTATCGCCTTGATGTCCGATGGAGCCAATGATTAGCGCGTCGTGTTCAGCCATCCGGAAGATATAGGGTGTGGAGCGCTCTGCCACCACATCTTTTATATACGCGAAGCTATGCTTGCCTTTGAAGTCTCCGCTGACGCTCTTCTCTTCATGGAAGAGCTCGATGCCGTCTGTCTCATACCAGTTGCCGACAATGATCACCTGTCCGCTGTCGAGTTCCAAGGCAGAGGCCCAGACGCGCTTCTGCTGCATATTGCCGAAGCCCCGGCAGGTATGGGTCTGCGGGTCGTAGAGTTCTGCTGTATAGGTATGCCCTATGCCTGTGGGCTGTTCGCAGCCTCCTGCCAGCAGCACGTTGCCAGAACGAAGCATGGTGGAGAGTCCGAAGTCATGGCTGTAGGTCATCGGCAGCACGTGCCACTGGCCGTCCTTCAGGTATTCTGCCGTCGCCGTGGGTACGAAGCCGTCAGTATGACCACCGAAGACCGTCAGTTCATCGCCTACATAGCACATATTGTGTCCGGCACGGGCAATATTCATATCGGGCAGTCGCTCCGTCTTAATCTGTTTGACGGGCAACTGCGCACTGACACAAAGGCTTGTCAAAACAGCCGCCAGAACGGATATATTGCGTCTCACACTCATCTTTTCTAATGATTTGTTGCGATTTATGGGCACAAAGATAGCGATAATTCGAAAATAAAACGTAACTTTGCAGCCCGAATTAAGGTACTTTAAAGAAAAAGATTGAAAAAGATAACCAAATGAAAAAGATATTTTTTCTGTTGGCGCTGCTGGCGATGGCCTCCGCAGCGGCAGCACAGGAACATAGACACCACTACAGCCACGAGCATCCGTCGGACTCTACAGACGTCTTCTTCCGTCACCTGAAGCTGAACGAACTGACGGTGACGGGCGTGACGGGCGACACAAAACTTAAAAACTCCACGGCCCCCATCTCGATTGTTTCGGGCAAGGAACTGCGGCAGACCGTCTCCACCAACATCATCGACGCCATAGCCCGGCAACCCGGCGTGTCGCAGATCACCACCGGCAGCGGCATCTCGAAACCCATCATCCGCGGACTGGGCTACAACCGCATCATCGTGATGAACGAGGGCGTGCGCCAGGAGGGACAGCAGTGGGGCGACGAGCATGGCATAGAGATTGATGCACAGAACGTGAACTCGGTGGAGATACTGAAAGGCCCAGCCTCGCTGATGTACGGCAGCGACGCGATGGCAGGCGTGCTTATCCTGCACGGCAGTCCCATCCTGCCCGAGGGCGAGATGAAAGCCACCGTGTCGACGGAATACCAGACCAACAACGGACTCATACACTACTCGCTGAACTTTGCTGGCAACAAGAATGGCTTTGTGTGGGATGCCCGCTTCAGCGACAAATACGCACACGCCTATAAGAACAAGTACGACGGCTACGTGCCGGGCTCGCAGTTCAGCGAGAGGGCCGGACGCCTGATGCTGGGCGTAAACAAGCGGTGGGGCTACTCGCACCTGATGTGGACGGCCTTCCATCAGACGCCAAGCATCATAGAGGGCGAACGCGACGAGCAGACTGGCGAACTAACCTCTGACCTCTCACCTCTCACCTCTTATAAGAAGGCACTGCCCTTCCAGCAAATCAAGCACTACAAAGCCGTCTGGGACAACTCGCTGAACCTGCCTAAGGGCTGGCTGAAGGCCGTCGTAGGCTATCAGCAGAACCGCCGTCAGGAGTTCGAGGACGATGCCGATGAGTACGAACTCTTCTTCAAGCTCCACACCTTGACCTACGATGTGCGCTACCTCTCGCACGAGTGGGACGGCTGGAAGATGGCAGGCGGCGTGAACGGAATGTGGCAGCAGTCGCTGAACCTGGGCGAGGAGTCGCTGATACCGGAATACAAGCTCTTCGACATCGGTGCCTACGCCACCGTCAGCAAGTCGCTCGACCGCATGACGCTGAACGGCGGACTGCGCTTCGACAACCGCCACCTGGACTTCCACTCGCGCAATTTCAGCGGTGTCACCGGCAGCATCGGTGCCGTGTGGAACGCCAGCGAACACATGAACGTGCGTCTGAACTTGGCCCGTGGCTTCCGCGCACCTAACATGAGCGAACTGGGCAGCGACGGCGTACACGAAGGCACGCTGCGCTATGAGATAGGCAACGCCGACCTGAAGCCGGAATACAGCTGGCAGGCTGACCTCGGGCTCGACTTCACCTCGCAGTATGTCTCGGCACAGCTCGCCCTCTTTGCCAACCGCATCGAGAACTACATCTTCGCGCAGCGCATCAACGTGGTCATGGAAGAGGACTTCCGCACCTACGAATACACTCAGGGCGTCGCCCGTCTGCTGGGCTTCGAGGCCGGTGTCGACATACACCCCATCCACAGCCTGCACTTCCAGAACACCTTCTCGCTGGTCGATGCACAGCAACTGAACGCCTCAGAGGAAGCCCGCTACCTGCCCATGACACCGGCCCCACGATGGACCTCGGAACTGAAGTACGAGCTGTCGCATCACGGACACAAGACCCTGAACAATGCATACCTGACATTGGGAGTGGAGTGCAACTTTGCACAGAACCACTACTACAAGGTCGACGACACTGAGACGCGCACGCCGGCCTACACGCTGCTCAGCCTCTCGGCAGGCACCGACCTGAACATCAACAAGAAGAAGATTGCCGAGCTGTACGTCACTGCCGAAAACCTGCTGAACACCGCCTACCAAAACCACCTGAGCCGCCTGAAGTACTGCGACGAGAACGTCGTCACCGGCCGTCAGGGTGTCTTCAACATGGGGCGCAACATCGTCTTCAAGGTTATTGTTCCGATTACTTTCCAGTGAGGTTGGAGTGAGGTTAAAAGTGAGGTGAGTGAATATACTTTGCCTTAGTAAAATTGCTCTTTGCCCATAGCAAAATTACGTTTTGCTCATAGAGAAACGTAAGCTTGCTCCCACCAAGCCGTAACCTCACTAACACATAGAAAGATGGATAAGAAGAAAGAAATTCAAGTTTTTTGCGAAATCAGGATGACAGAAGCGGACAGTTCCGCATCTACTTTTTCTCAAAGACATCTTCTGCGAAAAAACCGACGTCGGTTTTTCGCAGGAAATGTTTACCTTTGCACCCGATTTTGCAAACAAGACTAGAGACGGACTTGAAAATGAAGGCTGACAATCTATGGAAAGAACTGGCTCCGACAGTGGCTATCGAGAAAGATGTGTTGTATCTCGACAGCCTGAAGGAGGTAGACCAATTGCGGCCCGACACTCCCGTAAAAATGGAGTACAATGCCATTGTCCACTGCCGCAAGGGGCGTGTGCTTATGGAGATGGGCGGCAAGGAGCAGATTAAAGTGGGGGCAGGCCAGTTGTTGCTGGTGCCAGCCCGCAAGCTGTTTCAGCCCATGATGGTCAGCACCGATGTGGATGCAGCCACCCTGCTCATCAGCGACCGTGTGTTGAAGCGCGTACTGGGCCCTCAGATAGACATTTGGAACCGCGCCATGTACCTGCAGGAAATCTACGTCATCGACGGTCAGCGCTGGACGGATGCTCTAATGCTACAGTCGCGTGGCGTGTATAAAGGCGAGGAGTTGCGGCTGTTCAACGACCTTGTGCTAGCATTCCTGCGCGTCCTGCTACTCATCATCTGCGAGGAATTGCTTCATGCAGAGGGGGCCCATCAGCCGGACGATGCTTTTACCGATCGCGACAAAATACTCTTCCATCAGTTTCTCGACCTCCTGTCGCACGAGCAGCAGAAGCGGCGGCAGGTGGGCTACTACGCAGGGAAACTGAACATCACGCCGAAATACCTTTCTACCGTCTGCAGCAAGGTCAGCGGCAAGTCGCCCGTTCGCTGGATTACTGACAGTGTGATGGAGGACTGCTACCAATTGCTGCGTACTACCGACCTGACGGTGAAGGAGATCTCCAACCGTATGGGATTCCCCAACTCGTCGTTCTTCGGACAGTATTTCCGCGAACAGGCAGGCATGACACCTATTGAGTACAGAACCAAACATATTGTGTGACAGATGGAAAAAGTCAACGTTGTAAAAGTTACAGGTAAACACGCGATGGAAGACTTCATTCGTCTGCCATACCACATCTACCACGACTGTCCGCAGTACGTGCCCGATTTGGAGAGCGACGTCCGCGCCCTCTTCAACCCACAGAAGAACTCGGCCTACTCATTCTCAGAGATACAGCCCTTCATCGCTTACCGGAACGACGTTGCCGTGGGGCGCATCGTAGGCATCATCAATCGCAAGGCCAACGAGAAATGGCAGACCCGAAACGTCAGGTTCTCCATGATGGAATTTATCGACGACCCCAGCGTGTCGAAGGCACTGATTGAGGCCGTCAGCCAGTGGGGCCAGTCGAAGGGTATGAACACGATACAGGGACCGATGGGCATCACCGACTTCGACAAGGAGGGAATGCTCATGGAAGACTTCGACCTCACCGGGTCGATGAATACGGTCTACAACCCCGACTACTACCCCCGCCACATGGAGACTCTGGGCTTCGAGAAAGAGGTGGACTGGGTACAGATACACATCAACATCCCCGAGGAAGTGCCAATGCGCTATGCCCGCACGGCACAGTATGTGCGCGAGCAGATTGGGTTACGCGTCATCAAGTTGACAAATTACGACATCAGCCGAGGTGGCTACGGAAAGAAAATCTTCGACCTGCTGAACGAGGCCTACAAGCCCATCTTCGGTTTCTCGGAACTGTCAGCAGCACAGGTAGACGGCTTTATCGACAAGTACCTTCGGCTGATTGACAAGCAACTGATACCCATCGTGGTGAATGCAAAACAGGAGGTAGTTGGCGTAGCAGTCACTATGGGCTGCCTGTCGCAAGCCATGCAGAAAGCCAAGGGCCGCCTGTGGCCTTTAGGCTGGTGGCCTCTGCTGAAAGCATTGAAATGGCATCACGAGGACAATGCCGAGATGCTGTTGGTAGCCATCCGTCCCGACTATCAGGGTCTGGGCGTGAATGCGCTGTTCTTCGACGACCTAATACCTATTTACAATAAATACGGTTTCCGATGGGCTGAGACCGGTCCGCAGTTGGAAGACAACGTGCGCGAGCTGTCGCAGTGGAAGCCGCTGAAGCCGGAATTCGTCAAGCGGCGCCGGTGCTTTAAGAAAGAGATAACGGGCACAACTATCGCCAACTCCGCATGATGAATCCTGTAGTGACGAGTTTCAAAATATGCAAAAGGAGTTTTAAAATAAACAAAATGATTTCCAAAATAAACAACGAACTCTCAGAATATACAAAAAATGTTTCAAAATCGTCAAAATATAACCTTGATACCATGCGACGCTTTGGCGGTTTGGGATATTATGATTAACTTTGCACGCTTAAAAACGGACAAAACTTGAAAATAAGACAACTGATAAATAATTATGGAAAGAAGAGTAGTAATAACGGGAATGGGCATCTGGTCGTGCATCGGACAGACACTCGACGATGTCCGCCAGTCGCTGTATGAAGGAAAGAGTGGCATCGTGTTCAGTCAGGAGCGCAAGGATGCGGGCTTCCGTTCGCCCATCTGCGCCAATGTGCCACACCCCGATCTGAAGAAAGTGTTGAGCCGCAACGTGCGGCAGATGATGCCCGAGGAGGCACAGTATGCCTACGTCGCCACCGTTCAGGCCCTGGAGCAGGCACGGCTCACACAGGACTATATCGACAGCCACGAGGTGGGTGTCATCTACGGCAACGACTCTGTAGCCGAGGCCACGATGGTGGCTATGGACAAGTTCCGCCAGGCAGGCTCGACAGCCGCCTGCGGCTCTGGTGCCATCTTCCAGTCGATGAACTCGACGGTGACGA
>ERZ842401.231-NODE-231-length-77588-cov-13.328699_pt1 | contig 77588 bp, 64 predicted proteins | sample MGYA00521270_ERZ842401 | MGnify/ENA primary metagenome ERZ842401 (study PRJEB31892, sample SAMEA3878208) | bioreactor metagenome | biome: Moose rumen | place: Sweden | collected 2011-10 | study: EMG produced TPA metagenomics assembly of the PRJEB12797 data set...
CTTGTTTTGAACGTTTCAAGGAAAAAGTTAAATATTGGCTGACGTTTAACGAAATTAACATGACTCTTATGTCGCCGACTGTCGGAAACCTTTACAGCGTCGGAATTATTCAAGACGAAGATTTAAATCGGACTTCGCCCTGCAAATTTGACGAACTTAAAGACGTTCCGCAACAGAGAATTGAGGCTTTGCACAATCAATTTGTCGCATCGGCAAAGGCGGTTATCATCGGACACAAAATCAATCCTGAATTCAAAATCGGCAACATGATCTGCCACGTAACGCGCTATCCTTTGACGCCGAACCCGAAAGATATGTTGGAAACTCAACGCACTGATAATTTATGCAACGATCTCTGCGGCGACGTGCAAGTTCGCGGTTTTTATCCCTACTACGCCAAAAAATTTTATCAAGACATGGGAATTGATACCGCATTCATGGAAAATGAGGACGATAAAAAAATTCTTCGCGAAGGCAAGGTTGATTTTTACACTTTCAGCTATTACATGTCGAGTTGCGTCACTTCCGACGAAAACGCCGCTAAAATAAACGACAGTATGCTTGGCGGCGCGAAAAATCCCTACCTGAAAGCGAGCGATTGGGGCTGGCAAATTGATCCGGACGGTTTACGCTGGACTTTGAACAAATTGGCTTCGCGTTATCCCGATACTCCGATTATGATTGTCGAAAACGGCTTCGGAGCCTTTGATAAGGTCGAGGCGGACGGAAAAATTCATGACGATTATCGAATCAGCTATTTCCGTGAGCATATTCGCGCAATGGGCGAGGCGATTGAAGACGGCGTGCCGCTTATCGGCTACACGACTTGGGGCTGTATCGATTGCGTCAGCGCGGGCACGGGGCAATACGCCAAACGTTACGGTTTTATTTACGTCAATCGCCACGACGACGGCACGGGCGATTTTTCGCGCAGTCGCAAAGATTCTTTCTATTGGTACAAAAAAGTTATCGCCTCCGACGGCGAAGATTTATGAATCATTGACAAAAAAATAAATGTGTGATAGATTTTTCTTGCAACGTTAAAATGCTACTACACAGTAAATACTCAACATCAGCTCACAAACGAAAACCCCCGCACAGAATGAGGGACTGTACGGGGGTTTCGTTTTGCGGTTTTTATCTACTTTCTTTTGTTGCCCCAAAAGAAAGTAGCAAAGAAAAAGGGCTCGCCGCTTGAACATCCTGTTCAAACGCGGCGTCGTGGGGCGGCATCCCTGCCGCCCCCTCAATTACTCAATTACCCGCAACGTTTTTAATTACGCATCGTCTTTCGGAGGAAGCGATATGGACGAAATTAAAATTATCAAAAGCGAATATGTGACTTCGGCGGTGAGCAAAAAAACTTGTCCGGAAGAACTTTTGCCGGAAATTGTTTTTGTCGGGAGGTCGAACGTCGGAAAATCTTCGCTGATAAATTCCTTGACGAACAGAAAAAATCTCGCGCACACTTCGGGGACGCCCGGCAAAACTCAAACGATAAATTTTTTTCGCGTCACGCTGAAAACGCCCGATGAAATTCGCCACGAAATTTATTTTGTCGATTTGCCCGGCTACGGCTACGCCAAAACTTCAAAAACCAATCGCAAGCTCTGGGCAAAATTTATCGAGGAATATCTTTCGAGCCGCCGCGATATAAAATTTGTCTGCCAACTTATCGACATGCGCCACCCGCCTATGGAATCAGATTTGAATTCTTTCGCAAGCCTCGTTGAAAAAAATTTGCCCGTGCTTGTCGTCGCCACAAAATCCGACAAACTCGGCAAGACCGAACGACAAAAAAATCTCAACGTCATAAAAAATTCTCTCGGCGTTGACGCGGAATCAATTCTTCCCTACTCGTCAGTAAAAAATGAAGGGCGTTCAGATTTGCTTGACGTTATCCTTAACTCTTTGATAAAATAGCAAAGCAACATTGGACGTTTGATAAAAAATTTGCGCCGTTAAGCGTGTGGCGGCGCAACGGAGGGTTTAAGATGACAAGGCTTTCAACTTTCGACAAAGCTCTGTTGAATCTTTTGCAGAGCGATATTCCGATTTGCAGTCATCCGTTCGCGGAAATGGCAAGCCGTCTCGGCACGGACGAAGCTACGGTTCTTGAAAGACTTCGCGAATTAAAATCGGCGGGATTTTTGCGCAGGATAGGAACTTTTTTTGATTCAAATCGTCTGGGCTATCAAGGGACGTTGGTCGCGCTGAAAGTCGAGCCGTCGGCTGTCTGCGCGGTTGCCGAAGCTGTCAATCGCTATCCCGGCGCAACGCACAATTACGAGCGCGAAGGAATTTATAATCTTTGGTTTACGCTGTTGACGCCCAACGCCGAGTACGAAAAAAATATTTTGGCAGAAATAAGATCGTTGCGCGGCGTCGAGGACATGTTGAAACTCAAGGCGAACAAAAAATATAAAATCAATGTGCAGTTCAAACTCCAATAACTTGGAGGGTCGGAGTTGGAAATTTTAAACGAGCAGGACAAGGCGATTATCAAAGCATTGCAGGAAGATTTTCCGCTGTGCGAGGAGCCTTATAAAATTTTGGCGGCTCGCGTCGGAATCAGCGAAGAAGAATTTTTGCAACGGGTTAAGGAGCTGGTCGAAGAAAAAAAAATTCGCAAGATGGGCGCGGTGCTCCGACATCGCGAAGTCGGTTTCAATGCCAATGCCCTTTGCGCGTGGCAAGTGCCGCCCGATAAACTCGACGATACCGCGCAGATTATGAGTTCACATGTCGCAGTTTCACATTGCTACGACAGAACGCCCGCGCCGAATTGGAATTATAATCTTTATACAATGATTCATGCCAAAACTCGCGAAGAATGCGAAAAATTTATCGGCGAACTTTCAACTTTAACGGGCGTCACCAATTACAAAATCCTTTACACAAAAAAAGAGTGGAAGAAAACCGGCATGAGGTACTTTTGCGAATAAGGAGCTGTCGACAAGGCGGCTCTTTTTTAATTAGGAATTAGGAATTAAGAATTAGGAATGAACAATTTCTTATTGATAAAAGGTTAGAAATTGTTTTATAATCTGCGCGGAAATTTTTTTGGGAGTGAGAAATTTTGCCGACATTAGATTGGACAGGTAAGGCGGACGCGATTAAGGCGGCGGCACTTTTAAAAAGTGCCCAAACAGATGTCGCGCCTTGTCACTTAAAAATTTGAACTAATTAGCCGCGGTTGTACGCAATGTTGCGCATTGCCAGCTTAGAATTTTTGGGAGTGAGAAATTTTGCCGACGTTAGATTGGACAGGTAAGGCGGACGCGATTAAGGCGGCACAAAAAATTCCTTATCGGCTTTTGGAATTTGAAGAGTCGCTGAGTTGCGGCGAAAAAAATTCGGGGAATATGATTGTGCAGGGCGATAATCTCGTGGCGTTGAAGTCTCTGTTGCCGTTTTATCGCGGGCGCGTCAAATGCATTTACATTGACCCGCCGTATAACACCGGCTCGGCTTTTGAACATTACGACGACAATTTGGAGCACTCAACGTGGCTTTCAATGATGTATCCGCGCCTTGAACTTTTGAGAGAATTTTTGTCGGACGACGGAGCAATTTTTATTTCGATTGACGACAACGAACAGGCGCATTTGAAATTGATTTGTGATGAAATTTTCGGCGCAAAAAATTTTGTCGCGAACGTCATTTGGGAGAAAAAATATTCGCCGCAAAACGATGCGAAGTGGCTTTCCGACAGCCACGATTTTATTTTGGTTTATGCGCTGAAAAAAGATTTGTGGCGTCCAAATCTTTTGCCGAGAACCGAAGAAATGAACGCCCGCTATAAAAACCCCGACAATGACCCTCGCGGTGTGTGGAAGCTAAGTCCTTTGCACGCAAAAAGCGGCACAAATATTGACGAATACACTTTTCCGAACGGTGTGAAATGGTCGCCACCGCCCGGAACTTTTCACCGTTATTCGGAAGAAACACTGCAAAGCTTATATGAAAACAATAAAATTTATTTCGGCAAGAACGGCAAGAGTACTCCGCAATTTAAAAGATTTTTATCCGAAGTTCAGCAAGGTTTGGTTTCAAAAACAATTTGGTTTCGTGGCGAATGCGGCGACAATCACGAGGCGAAACGCGAAATGAACGAACTTAATTTGGTTTTCGACACGCCGAAGCCGACGCGCCTTATCGAAAAAATTTTACGTCTATCGACGGAGAAAAACTCTCTCGTGCTTGACGCCTTCGCGGGGAGCGGGACGACTGCCCACGCCGTAATAAATTTGAACGCGGCGGACGGCGGCAACCGCAAATTCATTCTGATTGAGGACAAAGAATATTGCAAGACGATAACAGCCGAGCGCGTCAAGCGGGTTGGCGGCAGTTTCAATTTTTTCAAAATGGGCGAGCCGATTTTCGACGAGACGGGCAAAATAAATTCGGGCGTGACTTTTCAACAACTTGCGGCTTATATCTGGTTTAAATTCACGGGCACGCCTTACGCCGAAAAAAAATCGCCGCTGATAGGAATTCACAACGGCGCGGCGTATTATCTGCTCGAAAAACCTTTGACGAAGAAAATTTTGGAGACATTGCCCGCATATGACGGCGCGAAAATAATTTTCGGCAAGGCGAGCAGAATCGGCGCGGAGGATTTAAAATCGCTCAACATAACTTTTCGGCAGATACCAAAAGAAATTCGGTGATTGAAAATGTATCTGAAAAATTATCAGCGGCAGACGCTGGAGACATTGGCAAAATTTTTAACGGAAGCAAAAATAATCGGGAGCGCGGCGGCATTTGCAGAAAATCAAAACGCGCCGAGTTATCCGCGCAGATATTTTGAGTTGAGAGGCTTGGAGGACGCGCCGTATATTTGCCTGCGACTTCCGACGGGCGGCGGCAAAACACTTTTGGGCGCGTGTTCAATCAAATTGGCGGCGGAAAATTTTTTGGAGCAGGAATATCCGTTGGTGTTATGGCTCGTCCCGACAGATACAATTCGCCAACAAACTTTGAAACTTTTACGCAAGCCGCAAAGTTTTTATCGGCAAGTATTGGAAGAAACTTTCAAAGACGCGATAAAAATTTCCGACATAACGGAGTTTCGGCAACTTCGCCCGCAAGATTTGAAGCAATCATTAAATATTTTCGTGGCAACATTTCAATCTTTCCGCGTGACGAACAGGGAAGGACGAAAAGTTTATCAGCCGAATGAATTTTTGGAGCCGTGTTTCCGCGACATTCCCGCGCAGGAAAAATCTTTCGGGAATTTAATTTCATATTTGCGCCCGCTGATGATAATCGACGAGGCGCATAATTATTCAAGCGAATTGAGTTTGGAGATAATGCAAAAGTTGCGTCCGGCGGCGGTTATCGAATTGACGGCGACGCCTGCGCGGAATTCAAATGTTTTATTTCAAGTTAGCGCGTCGGAACTCAAAGCGGAAGAAATGATAAAGTTGCCGATAGAGCTGACGGAAAATTTTTCGTGGGAAATGACAATCGACAGCGCGGTACAAAAACGGACGGCGTTGGAAAAATTGGCGGCGCGTGAAAAGGAATATATCAGACCGATTGCGCTTTTCCAAGCCGAAAATCGCGACAGAGAAATTACGGTTGACGTTGTGAAAAAATATTTGATTGAAGGCGCGAAAGTTCCCGAAGAACAAATAGCTGTGGCGACGGGCGAGCGGCGGGAATTGGACGGAAAAAATTTATTTGCGCGGGCTTGTCCGATAAGATACGTGATAACGGTACAGGCACTCAAAGAAGGTTGGGATTGTCCGTTCGCGTATGTTTTTTGTTCGCTGGCAAAAATTCACTCGTCGAGGGATGCCGAACAACTTTTGGGCAGAGTTTTGAGAATGCCTTATGCGGCGCGGCGAAAATCTTCCGAATTGAATAAAGCTTATGCGTTCGTTGCGGTTGAGGAGTGGCGGACGGCGGCGGCGAATATCCGCGACGATTTATTGAACATGGGCTTTGAAAATCCCGAAGCGGAGCGCGAATTGATTCAGCCGCAACTTTTCAACGAGACACGAACGATAAAAATTCGGACGGACGAAAAGCCCCGCTTGGACAATTTGAATTTATTTTTGCAAGGCGCGGCGGTTGTCGAAAGAACTTCGGACGGTTATGAAATTACCTTTGAAAATATTTCTGCGGAAGATTTAAAGGAAATTGCAACCAATGCGAACAAAATTTTCAAGAACGAAAACTCCCGCGCAGAACTTTTGACGGCGATTCATCACGAAGATTTTCAGCCGCCGCAAAAAAAATCTCCTGCCGAGCGCGGAGAAAAATTTGAAATGCCAATGCTCTGTTTGGATTTCGGGGACGGGGCGGAGGTTGCCGCGCCGGAAGATTTTTTGCCGGAAACTTGGCAGTTGACGGGCAATTACGATACCGACTTGCCGAATTTCCGAAATGACATTGAGTCAAAAACTTATGAATTCGACGTGGCGGGGCATAAAGTTAAGGAAAAATATGTCGGCGACGAGTCGCAAAATTTATTTTACGGCGAGACAAATTGGACGCAAAACGAGCTTATCTTTTGGTTTTCGGATAAAATTCTTTCGCCCGACTTGGAATATAACGACTTGGCAGAATTCATTCGCAGGATTTTAAATCGTCTTTCGGCGGAGAAAAATCTTTCGCTTGCAGAAACGGTACGCTTGCGATTTACTTTGCTGAAACTTTTGACGGAGAAGGTTAAAAGTTGTCGGGCGGCGGCTTACAAAAAAGGTTGGCAAGAAACTCTTTTCGGCGAAGAAAACATTGCTTGCGTCAAGCCGAATATCACAAAAATTTTCAATCCCGAATATTATCCCGCGAAAAATTTTTATTCGGGGCGCGTTCAATTTGAAAAGCATTTTTATTCGACAATCGGCAACATGAACGGCGAAGAAATTTTTTGTGCGCAGTTGATTGACGCGAACGAAAAAGTTGCGACGTGGATAAGGAATATCGAGCGCGAGCCGCTGTATTCTTTTTGGTTGCCGACTTACTCCGACAAATTTTATCCCGACTTTGTCGTTAAGCTGACGAACGGAACTTATGCGGCGGTCGAGTACAAAGGCGAACATTTGGCAAGCTCCGAAGATACCGAGTCGAAAAAGTTGGTCGGGGAACTTTGGCAAAAAAACAGCGGCGGGAAATTTCTTTTGGCTACGTTGCATGACGAAAACGGACGCAGTCTTGAAACTCAACTTAGAGATTTTTTTAATTGAGGAGGCAAAATTTCATGGCACTTAAAGAGATGTATCAAACTTTCGGCAACGCATTGCTCGGCGACAAGATGAAGGAATTGGAGCGAATGAAAGCCATGCGCGAAGAGTTTCGGAATTACGATAACGAAAAATTGATTTCCCTTTTCAAAAACGGCAACGATCTTCAAAGAAGAATTGCGGCGGCTGTTTTGAAAGAACGGGGGCAGAACAAATAAAAAATTTTTGCCGTCAACGAGGCGGCTTTTTTTATTGGCAAAGCGCGTTGTTCGTTGTATAATCTGCAAAGTTTAATTTAGGAGGGAAAAGTTTTGAAGATGAACGGAGCAAAAGCTCTTTTGGAATGTTTTAAGAACGAAGGCGTCGAACTCGTTTACTCGTATCCCGGGGGCGTTGTGTTACGTCTTTTTGACGAAATTTATAAGATGGAGTTTCCAAACATTTTGCCGGGACATGAACAAGCGGCTGTGCACGCGGCGGACGGTTATGCGCGGGCGACGGGCAAAGTCGGTGTCGTTATCGCGACTTCGGGACCGGGCGCGGCAAATTTAATCACAGGCATAGCGACCGCGAACATGGATTCTGTGCCGTTGGTTTGCATAACGGGACAAGTTGCAAGCCATGCTATCGGCAAAGATTCTTTTCAAGAAATTGACGTGTCGGGAACCACTTCGCCGATAACGAAACATAATTATTTGGTCAAAGACGTTAATGAGTTGCCGCGTGTCGTCAAGGAAGCATTTTTCATTGCGCGGACGGGGCGTCCCGGGCCTGTGGTGATTGACATTGCCGCCGACGTTTTCAACACCGAAATTGATTTTGAATATCCCCAAGAAGTAAATCTGCGCGGCTACAGCGGGAAAAATCCTGTCGAAGAAAAATCTGTTGATGAAGTCGTTAAAGCCGTCGAGTCTTGCGAACGCCCGCTGATTTTTGTCGGCGGCGGCGTAACTTCTTCCGATACTTCCGAAGATTTGAGAAAAATTTTGGCGCGGCTCGGTTGCCCTTCGACTTCAACTTTAATGGGGCTCGGTTGCATTGACGCCGACACGGAAGGATTTTTGGGCTTCGCGGGAATGCACGGCTCTTACGGCGCGAACATGGCGATTCAAAATTGCGATTTGCTTTTGTGTATCGGAATGCGTTTCAGCGACAGAGTGACGGGGCGCGTCAAAGATTTTGCTCCCAACGCGAAGATTGTTCACTTTGAACTTGATCCTGCCGAGATAAATAAAAATGTTCAAGTCGATTTAAAAGTTTTGGGAGACTTGCGCGAATCTCTTCCGCTGTTCAGAAATAAATTGGACGAGTCGCTTACGAATTTTGCCGAAAAATTTTCTGCATGGAAAAATCAAGCGGTTGAAAAAGGTTGGGAGCATCCTTTTGATTGGAAAGAGGAAGGCGACGCGATTAAGCCGGGCGCACTCATTACAAAAATCAGCAGTATCTGCGATGAAAATACAATCGTCGTCACGGACGTCGGGCAACATCAAATGTGGGCGGCGCAATTTTTCAAAGCGCACAAGCCGCGCCAATTTTTGACTTCGGGCGGGCTCGGCACTATGGGCTTCGGACTGCCTGCCGCCATGGGCGCGAAGTTGGCTTGCCCCGAAAAAAATGTTGTGCTGTTCACGGGCGACGGCTCCATTATGATGAATATTCAAGAGCTCGCGACGATTGCCGACAACAACATTGATATTAAAATCGTTATCGTCCACAATTTTATTTTGGGCATGGTCGGGCAATGGCAGAGACTTTTTTACAATCATCATTATTCGGCGTCTGAATTGAAATACAAGCGCGACTTCGTGAAAATTGCGCAGGCAATGGGCGTTCGCGGCTATCGCTTGACTAAGGCAGAAGAATTGGAAGATGATTTGGTTGAAATTATGTTCTCGAAGGGCGCGGCAGTGATTGATGTTTACGTTCCCGAAGAAGAAAATGTTCTGCCGATGGTACCGGGAGGCAAGCGTCTTGATCAAATGGTTTTGGGCAACACGTAAGATTTTTTTCGCAAAAAAAACGAGCACTCTTTTGAAGTGCCCGACTGAAAAATTTTTGTGCGAATTTATTTTTTAAGCGTCAAACATGTTTATGTTCCCGAAGAAGAAAATGTTCTGCCGATGGTGCTGGGCGGCAAGCGTCTTGATCAAATGGTTTTGGGCAACACGTAAAATTTTTTTCGCCAAAAAAAAACGAGCACTCTTTTTAAGTGCCCGTTAAAATTTTATGAGCGAATGAAATTTATTTTTTAAGCGTCAAACCAACGCGACTGTCCATAAGGTAGGGAATGGAAACGGCAAAACCTTTTACGTTGTCAAGCGGATAAGGCAAAGCTTTTCCCTCTTGGTCGTAAACTCCGACAACCCAAAACAGCGCGTCAACTTGACCGGAGGACAGCGCGGCACTGCGAGCACCGGCGTCAATATCGACAAGCTCAATATTCTTGTTAATGCGCTTGCTAAGTTCGGAGAGGAATGCAACGTTGAATCCTGCAGGCTTGCCATCAGCACTCACGAAGTCCATAGCGGGCATATCACCGGTTACGGCAACTTTAATCGTCGGCGCACCTTCGATAACGGGCATAGGCATTGCGGCGGGTTCGCCATTGCCAACATCGATGATATTTTCTTTAACGAGTTTATCAATCGTTCCGTCATCTTTCATGGCTTTGATAGCGGTGTTAATTTCCTCAATCTGCGCGGCGTTTGCTTCAAGCGCACCAATAGAGTAGCCCAAAATCGGTTTGAAGTTGTTGTCGATAACTTGGATAGCGTCGTTATGAGCCGCAATGTAATTACCAACCCTGCTACCGGTAGCGAAACGGTCGATTTGATTAGCCTGAAGAGCCGCAATCATAGCGTTCATATTGTCGAAGAAGATAACTTTGTTCGGAGCTGTATAGGCGGTTTGACCTTCAACTTGAGCAATGTCCTGCGTCCAACGCTTGTAGCCTTCCTCGTCCAAACCGATTGGCATAAGTGCTCCGACTTTGTCCGATGCTTGCTTTTCTTCTGCAGGAGCCGCGGGCTTCTCTTCTCCGCCGCCACAACCTGCGCAAGTCAACAACATCATGATTGCCAAAAATACTCCGAGTAACCTTTTCATAAACGAACCTCCTTTAAAAATCTGTTGCTCGCAAAATTTTCTGCAAGCGCATTATACAGGGGGTTTTCAAAATTTTCAACACAAAATCCGGGAGGGAATTTAACTTGAAAAAATATTTTTTAGCCGTGCTCGTCGAAAATAAGCCCGGCGTTTTAACCCATGTTTCGGGACTTATCAGCCGAAGAGCCTTCAATATCGAATCAATCTCCGCAGGTTACACCGAAGAACCTTCAATTACCCGAATTAATATCGTTGTCAGCGTCGAATCGGAAAATGAACTCGATCAAGTCGTCAATCAGCTCGGAAAATTAATCGACGTGATTAAAATCGTCAATCTCAGCAAGTCTCCTTCCATTGAACGCGAACTTGTCATGATTAAAGTTAAAGCAAACAAAGAAACCCGCGCAGATTTGGTCAGCGTCGTTGATATTTTCCGTGCGCAGATTGTCGACATAACTTCTGAAAATGTCGTTATCGAATTGACGGGCAGTCAAAGCAAAATCGATGCGATTTGCGAAGTTTTGAGCGAATATGAGATTGTGGAAATTGCCCGGACGGGTACAATCGCCCTTTCAAGAGGTCCGATACCCGTTAAAGCTATGTGACATGAAAAAATTTCTTTTGATAATCTGCGCGGTAACAATTTTTTTAATCGGATGCGGCAATGAAATTCGGACTGTGCCGCCGTTGCCGGGAACTTTGCCCAATTTTTTAAATGCGCCCGAAAAAATCGACACGGATATTTATTTTGACGCAACTGTTTCAATGAAAGGCTTCACAACTTTGGCGGCGGGCAATGTTTATCTGACTTTGCCCGATCTTTTGGGCGATTTATGCGGCTCGACGGGCGAAGTGAAATTTTTTTCCTTCGGTGAACAGATTCATGCCCTTGACGGAAGAAGTTATCGGCAATTCGCAACGCCCGAAGTCTACAACGAGGCGATAACTGCCGTTGCCAACGTCGTTGACCGCGCAGATACAAATCATTTGTCGATTATCGTTACAGATTTATTCGAAAGTGACTCCGATTGGAGCAATGTCACGCAGAAATTCCGCGAAAAATTCTTTGCAAACCACTTGTCGGTGGGAGTTATCGGCATAAAAAATTCTTTTTACGGAGAAATTTTCGATGTCGGGCTCAATGCCGCGCATTTCAACTACAATTCGTGGGACAATCCCGATCGTTATCGCCCGTTTTATCTTTTGGTCATGGGGCGCGATGATATTGTCAAAAATTTTCTGCGAAAGTTCAATGAACGACAAATTTTGCCGAACGATACGGGATTTTTATTGCTCTCGGAAAATTTAAACGAAACTCCCGCCGATTTTTCCAATTTTGAACTGGATGAAGTCGAAAATTTTTATTCTGATGAAACTCTCGGCTTGGATAGCCGCGTTAAGGAATTCGGGCTTGATAAATTCTCGGAAGCGGCGTCTTTCATTGTGAATTGGGAATATAAGCCGCCGCTCGGTGCCTGTCCGCTTGATTTGTCGGAAGTTGATACGGAAATTGAGATTTTTTCTGTCGAAGGCGAAGAATGGACGCCGTTGCAGAAAAATGATCTGCGCGTCGGCTTGTTGAAAGACAATCGGCAGTCGGGAAATTTCTTGATAAAAATTTCTTTGACGCCCGAAAAGACTTTGGCGGAAGGAAAATTAAATTTTGTGCGAATAAAAGTTATGCCGAAGGAAAACGGTTACAAATTGCCCGCTTGGGTTGAACTTTGGAGCGTAAATGTTGACGGCGCGGCTAAAAACTTCGACGGCTCAAAAACTTTGAACTTAATTCGTGTTTTGGGTTCGCTGAAAGATTCGATTTTCGCCGCGTCGCGCCCCGCGCTTATGAATATTAATTTTGTCGTGACTCCATAAGAAAAAAATTGCTTTGTCATAACTTCATAAGAAAAAGACTCGGAACTTTTTTAAGCTCCGAGTCTTTTTTTAATGTTCGAGCTGCGTCGCCTTGAGAAGTTCCTCAATTTTTACAAAATCTTTCGGGTTGCTCTCGTCCAAGAACTTTATCAAGGCTATTGCACAATCCAGCGCGTCGAGATCGGGTTGATGAAGGTCGTAAGAATCATGATGCGCGTCCAACATCCGCTCCCAGTGAATTTTTTTCATCCACATCAAAACTTCTTTTGTCGTCATGTTCATTCCTCCTTTTGCCGATTATATTTTACCAAAAAATTTTTTGTCAAGGTGTGATTTTTGCAGTTGATAAGCCGAAAAAATTTGATAAAATGCCGATAAATAGAGGGGGCGAACGAAATGCAAGATAAAAGTTCCGAGGCACAAAAAATTAAGGAGGCGGAGCAAGCTTTTGACCGACGACGGCGAACTTTTGGTTTAATCGCAGGACCGTTGCTCGCAATCGCAGTTATTTTAACTCCAATCGACGCTTTAACTTTGGAAGCGCACAAACTTTTGGCAATTATGGTGCTCGTCGCGTTGTGGTGGATAACGGAACCCGTTCCAATCCCCGTAACGTCATTACTCGGACCGACTTTGGCAGTTATCACGGGCGCAATTAAGGTTAGCGCGGCTTTCGCGGCGTTTGCAAACCCGATGATCTTTTTATTTATGGGCGGATTTATTTTGGCGAAGGCAATGATGATGCACGGGCTCGATAAACGCTTTGCCTATTGGCTTTTATCGCGAAGTTGGGTCGGCTCGAACCCGCGCAGAATTTTTTTGGCAATCGGACTGGCAACGGCTTTATGTTCGGGCTGGGTGAGCAATACGGCAACAGCCGCAATGATGTTTCCGATTTGCTTGGGGCTTTTGAACTCGATAAAAGAGATGATGGCGGCGAACGGGCGCGAAATTGATTTGTCGGAGTACAAATATGCAACGGGCTTGATGTTAATGACGGCTTATTCGGCGTCAATCGGCGGCGTTTTGACTCCGATTGGCACTCCGCCGAATTTAATCATGCTCGGCTTCCTTGATTCAATGCAAAACATTCACGTTTCGTTTTTTGAGTGGATGATTTGGGGCTTTTTTGCAATGGTTTTCTATTTCATAATCGCCTATATCGTTTTATCGAAAATGTTCCCTGCCGACGTGGATAAAATCGACGGCGCGGAAGAATTTATTCGCGCAAGGATAAAAGAACTCGGCGGTTGGACGCGTGCGCAAAAAAATACGCTGTTCGCGTTCATGTTGGCGGTTGCGCTGTGGATTATTCCGGGATTTTTGAACATGTTTTTGGGCGCAACGAGCGATATTTTGAAAATGTACAACCAACTTTTCCCCGAAGCGATAGCGGCAATGGCGGGCGCGTTGCTTTTATTCCTTTTGCCCGTGAATTTTTCAAAACGCGAATTCACAATCAGTTGGAAGGAAGCTTCGGCGGGCATTGAGTGGGGCACGCTGATTTTATTCGGCGGCGGCTTGGCAATGGGCGGCATGATGTACAAAACGGGCTTATCGCAATGGCTTGGAGATTTAATCGTCAATGCAATGGGCGGTTCGGCGTCGCAAGTTGTCTTGGTCGCAGTTTTCTCGGTTTTGGCTTTGCTGCTCTCCGAATTGACTTCGCACACGGCGGCAACGAATATGATCGGACCTTTGGCGATAACGATAGCGGTTTCGGCAGGCTTAAGCCCGGTACCTGTTTCCGTCGGCATTGCGCTTAGTGCCTCGCTCGGATTTATGTTGCCTGTTTCGACGCCGCCCAATGCGATTGTCTACGCCAGCGGCTACGTCCCCATTACCAAAATGATTAAGACGGGCGTTTACATTGATTTTATCGGAATCGCCTTTGTAACCATTCCCATTGCGATTTGGCTCGTAAATATGATTGTCGGCTGATTTGACAGAGAAAATTTTTTTAAACCGTAATGAACACCCTTCCGACATGGGAGGGTGAAATTTTTTTGCGAAATTAGGAGAGCGAGAAAAATGCTTTACAAACAACTTGCTTTATGATATTTTCTGCGCTATGATCGACGCGAGATAAGATTTTTTTCTGTTATCGATTTGCTCGCCAAAAAATCATCGAAAAAAAAGGAGTGATTAAATGATTCATGTTTGTTTTGCCCTCTACGACAAGACAGGGCATTACTCAAAATTTTTGGGCACGACGATGCTTTCTTTATTTGAAAACACAGATACCCCCCCCTATTATCGCCGTCTGTAACCGTTCACATCCTCCATGACAAAACTTTGACAGAGGACAACCGCGAAAAATTTCTTCAAGTCGCAGAACGTTACAATCAGCTCTTGGAATTTCATAATGTCGAAGAACTCTGCGGCGATAAACTTTCCGAGATGATACGATTGATTCCGCGGGTAGAAAATTCACATTTTAGCGTTGCAATGCTTTACAGATTTTTTATTCCGCATATTCTTCCTTCGGAAGTTGAAAAGGCAATTTATCTCGACGCGGATATTATCGTCAACTTGAACATTAATGAATTTTGGCAAATTGAACTCGGCGACAAACCCCTTGGTGTCGTTTTGGAAGTTGACAATGGCATACCGCCTTCAAAGTATTCCAATATGTGCCATGACGGCGTTGTAAAAGAAGAAAATTACTTTAATTCGGGCGTCCTCTTAATGAATTTGAAAGTTTTACGTAACGAAGACGACAATATATTGGCAGGAATAAAATTCACGGGCGAGCATCTCAAATATAATCTTGTCGATCAAGAAATTTTAAATTACTGTTTTGAGACTCGAACTTTTAAATTGCCCGTGAAGTTCAATCGTCTCGTCAAGCAAATGCGCATTGATGAAAATTTTTCTGTGAACAGAGAGATTTATCATTATGCGGGCGGCAAATGGGGCTTGGGGCTTGATATGGCTGATCCGTTCAATCGGCTGTGGTGGAGTTATTTCATCAAGACTCCTTGGTTCGGTGTCGACATTATAGATAAAATGCTCAAAAGCACTCAAGATTCAATGTTGCAATTTTCTGTTGTTCCATACGGCAAGGCTCGTGCATTTGTTGTCGATGAGGAACACGCTCACCAAATCGAGAGAAATTTTTCTGTTCAAGATGATGAAAAAGTTATTGTAATCGACCCCGAAAACGAAGAAAATTTGCAACGTTTGGAAGACATAATGAAAAGCGATCGTGACAAGAAAAGTTTTTTCATAGGAATCCCAAATATCGCTCCAAAATTGATGAAAAGCGGATTCATCGAAGAAAAAGATTTTTTTGATGTCTCCGGATTTTACTCGCCGACATGGACAAGTCGCGCAAATAATTACAAATTAATCTTGTCAATGTAACAAAGGGAGTGATTTATTTGAGAGTTTATCTTTGCCCAAAAAAAACTTATGCAGTATCAGTCGTTGTTCCCATGTACAATGCGGAAGAATATATCGCCGAGTGTTTGGAAAGTCTCCTGCTTCAAACTTTTCAAGATTTTGAAGTTATAGTTGTCGATGACTGCTCGACAGATAATTCCGTTGCCGTCGCCGAAAGTTTTTTGGAGAAATTTGGCGGACGACTCAAGCTAAGTAAGACAGAAAAAAATTCGGGTGGAGCAGGTTACGTTCCTCGAAATATCGGATTAACCCTCGCGAGCGGCATGTATATTTATTTTTTGGACGCTGACGATTTTTTGTTGTTGAATGCCCTTGAACTTCTTTACAGGGATGCAAAAAAATGTGATGCCGACGTTATTTGTCTCGATAATTACTATTACATGAATTCACAAAATGAAATTGTTCGTAAAGGGTGTGACAACAAGAGAAAATCTTCTATGATAATCGATAATCCGAGCAGAGTTGTTTATGAGTGTCTTTTTCTGGGAGATATGATGACTCCGTGGTCAAAATTTGTTCGTCGTGACTTTTTGATTAAAAATGAAATTTACTTTCCGGAAATAATTGCCGGCGGAGATAATATCTGGAGTGTTCACGTTTGCAGTTGTTCAAAAAGATTTTTGCGGATTCCGTTGCCGGTCTATTTCTACAGATGTTATGATACAAAAGCCGTTACCAAGTCGAAAAGAGCACCTCGCGAGCAAATGGCTTGGTGGATATCTTCTTTTGTCAAACTTTGTGTGGCTTGGAACGAATTCGCAACTAAAAATGAGATTTTAAAAAGCAATTACAATTTCTGTTACAAATATTTAACGGATGCTTTAAATTATCGCCTCAAACAGTTGTCTGCAGAGTTGTCACTTCTTGATAATGTTGAGATTTACGAGATTTTGCAACGCAATTCACCGAAGACTCCCGATTCGACAATGTCATTATTGCCATTTCTCTTCAGTTTTATTTGTAATGAGAAAAAAACTTCTGCGAACGGAGAACTTATAATTCGTAAGTTCGGTCATTGTTTTACTGCAAAAATGTTAGTCAGAATGGATAAGAAAACGGAGCCCGAAAATCTCCGACTCCTTTCTGTTTCCGACGGCAAAGCCCGAATATCCAGACCGGAGTGGTGGCAGAAAAATGGCGTCTGTCATATGATTGATTCCTACGCAGGCAAGTTGGAAATTATTTCCAAAGCTAATGTGGACGGACAAGTTCAAGTTCGTCTTTCGGGAGCGTGGGTTCCGAATCCTGAAGACAAAACGAAACGCCTTCCGTATTGGATTGACTACATGAAACTGGTCATCAACGAAGAAACTGTTTTCGACAAGCTGACTCCCGCTTGGCACGATAAGCCTTATGTTTATAACATGAACGTAAAAGCGGGCGAGGAAATTAAAATTCAAACAGAGTGGCTTCCGCACAGGGACGACAGAGATGATCTTTCGGCAAAAGTTGCGCCGCCTCAAGAGCCGCAAAAAATTCAAGAAAATAATTCCGAGAAGCTCCGTAAGTCGGAGGCTTTAATTTCCGAGTTGCGCACTGCTCTTGATAACGAAAAGAAACTTCACAACAAAGACGTTGAGTTAATCAACAAATTCAAGGATTATTTTACAGCCCGCGCCGATATTCAGCTTGTGACGAAACAAAAAGGCGATTTCCAAATAATTTCCGTGTCGGACGACTTGGCAAGTGTCACAAAACCCAAATGGTTTCAAAAGGGCGGCATCGGTTACGTGATTAATTCCTGCGTCGGAAAATTGGAGTTCGTTGCCAAAAGTTCGGTCGACGGGCAAATAAAATTGAGACTTCGCGGCTTGGACGTCCGCACGCCCGAAGACAAAACCAAGCGCATTCCTTACTGGATAAACTACACAAAACTGATTGTGGACGACGAAATTATTTTTGACGAGATCACTCCCGCGTGGCTTGAAAAATTTTATTCCTACAATACCGACATCAAAGCGGGCGAAGAAATTAAAATTAAATTCGAGTGGCTCCCGCACAGGAACAACGTTTAAGAATCGGCACGAAACGATTTTCTTTGATTTGACAGAGAAAATTTTTCAAATTAAAATGCAGTCACCTTTCCGATATGGGAGGGTGAAATTTTTTTTGCGAAGGTTAATCATGTCCGATAAAAAAATTTTTTTGGCTCAAGCGGCGTTGTATTATTATCTCGGCGAAGTTTTTTACATAGATATAGGGCAACCTGCCGCGCCGCAGTATTTTTTGCCGCCGATACCCGCGACGATTGCGCTTTTATGGCTGATTCAATATTCTTCGGGCGAAAAATTGTTTTCACGAGCACACCTGCCGAATTTATTGACGGGCTTTGCTTGGTGCGCGGCGTTTCCGTTGTTTTACACGTGGACTTATCAGCGGCAATGGTTCATGTCGCTGATTTATTACGATTTCGCTGTCGGCACGGCGATTTTTATTTTTTTGGCGAGCGCGACGATAATTTTTCGGTCTCCGCCGATAATTTGCGCGTTGAATTTATTTTTTTTGCTGATACCGCTTGTCGAGCTGATTTATTATTGCTTGACGTGGCATTGTTTATCGCCGGCGTCGTTGATGGCAATTTATTTGACGAATTGGCACGAGGCTGGCGAATTTATTCAAGCAATGATAGGTTTGCCGACATTTTTTCTAATCTGCGCGGGAGTCGGATTTTTTTTGCGGCTGATTTACAAATCTCACAAAAAATTTTGCTCGCGATTGATTTTGGACAAAAAAAAATTGCTTGCGGCGATAATTTCGTTGGTCGGAAGTTTTTTCGCGCTGATTTATTATGTGCCGCAAACTTCAATGGCGGGATTGTGGAAAACGGTAACCGATTATGCGGAGCAGACGCAGCTTTACTCGAAAAATCGCGCAGAGCGTCTCGAAGATTTAAAAATCGACGCCGCGCAGGCATTACCGGCAAAAATTAATGGCACCGTGATTTTGATTATAGGCGAATCGGCGAGCCGAGACTACATGCACGCCTACAATTCCGATTTTCCTTTTGAAAACACGCCTTGGCTCGACAGCAAGCTTGAAAAAAATTTTCCGACAAAAAATTTGCCCGAAGATGCGAAAATCAATCCCGATTATAAAATTTCCGAAGAAAATACTCCGAATTTGACGCCCGCGGCTGGAAAATTTATCGTTTTTAAGAATGCCTATGCCTCTTGGACGCAAACTGTTCCCGTATTGCAAAGGGCTTTGACGGAGCAGAGCCAATACAACGACAAAGAGTTTTTTGAATCGGTTTCGATAATCGACGCGGCGCGGAAGGCGGGATTTAAAACTTATTGGTTCAGCAATCAAGGGCGATACGGCGAATATGACAGCGCGATAACTTTGGTCGCGAAAACTGCGGACATTTCGGAGTGGACGGACGACACTTTTGATTTTTCGGAGCTTGAAGACGAGATTTTGCTAAAATTTTTCTACAAAGTTAATCCGAACGAAAATAATTTTATCGTTTTCCATTTGATGGGCAGTCACATTTACTATAACAGCCGTTATCCGCGCAGATTTAAAAAATGGTTGACGGCGGACGGCACGCGAATGATGTTGGCGGCTCCGAGCTATGCGAATTCGATTTTGTACACTGATTTTGTCCTGTCGAAGATATTTGATTACGCAAAAGCGAATTTGAACTTGCAGGCGATGATATATTTTTCGGATCACGGCGAGGACTTGGAAATTTCGCACAACCCGGACGTTTTTCGCTTTGAAATGTTGCGCATTCCGATGTTCATTTATCTTTCGCCCGAATATGAAAAAATTTTCCCCGAAAAAGTTTCGACGCTGGAAAGGAATCGGGAAAAACATTTTACAAACGACTTGATTTATGATACATTTTGCGGCATGATCGGCGCGAAGTCGAATCGTTATGACGCGGGACAAGATTTTTCGTCAGCCGAGTACAAATTTACCCGTGAGACTTTAACGACGATGCTCGGTCAGCATAAATTAACCGAAGACAAGGAGTGATTGAATGATTCATGTTTGCTTTGCCCTCTACGATAAGACAGGGCATTACTCAAAATTCACGGGCACGGCGATGGTGTCTTTATTTGAAAATAAAAATACCCCCCCCTATTGTCGCCTACAATAACTGTTCACCTTCTCCACGACAAAACTTTAACGGACGACAACCGCGAAAAATTTATTCAAATTGCAAATCGCTACGGGCAAATCTTGAAATTCTATAACGTCGAGGAGCTTTGCGCAGAAAAATTCGCGGAAATAATTAATTACTTTCCAAAAGCTAAAGAATCTCTGTTTTCTATCGCGATGTTCTACAGACTTTTTATTCCTCACCTTCTTCTTCCGCAAGGAATAGAAAAAGTTTTTTATTTGGACTCGGATATTATCGTCAACCTCGACATTTCGGAATTCTGGCAGATTGATCTCGGCGATAAACCTTTTGGAGCAGTTTCAAGAGCCTCTCAAGTAAAAGATAAAGCAAATGACAATACAAGCAAAGTCATGGCACTCGTCAGAGAAGGTATTGTAAATGCGGACGATTATTTTTTTTCGGGCGGTCTGCTGATGAACTTGAAAGTTATGCGCGAGAAAGAAAATGCCATATTGGCTGGAATGAAATTCATAAGTGAACGTTCGCAATACATTTATCTTGATCAAGACGTTTTAAATTATTGTTTCTCGACTTCATATGTAAAATTGCCGGTGAATTTTAATCGCGTTATGCTTTTTGAACGCGCCGAAAGCAAATGGGCTGTTGAAAAAAAGATTTATCACTATGCAGCCAACAGAATTACTTTGGGAATGGACATGAATGATCCGTATAATCGGCTGTGGATGGATTATTTCATTAAGACGCCGTGGGTTGACGACGAGACTAAAGCTGTTTTATCCGGAAATACTCTTCCTTCGCGAAAAAATTATGCTGTCTCTGTGGTTATTCCGATGTACAACATGGAAGAGTTTGTCGGCGAGTGTTTAGACAGTCTTTTGATTCAAACTTTCCAAGATTTTGAAGTTATCGTGGTTGATGATTGCTCAACGGATAATTCTTATGCGATTGTCGAAGAGTACGCGCCGAAATTCAACGGGCGACTTCGGATTGAGAAGACGGAAAAAAATTCGGAGGGCGGCGGCTACGTCCCGCGAAATATCGGAATGATGTTGGCTCGCGGCGAATATATTCAATTTCTTGACGCCGACGACATGCTTTTGCCGACCGCGCTTGAAATTTTATATCTGGCGGCAACAATTTATGACGCCGAAGTTGTTTATACGAGCTCAATTTACTATTGGAACGCGCCGAACGATATTTATCTGCACAAAGATGGCATTAGCAGGAAAATGGGTAACACCCAAAGAGATTTGACTGTCGACGACCCAAAAAAGAATCTTAGTCGGCTCCTCCTTGAACCTGGCGAAGGAAATTTTCGTGGTTCATGGACAAAATTTGTTCAGCGTGATTTTTTAATTAAGAACAAAATTTTCTTTTCAAATTTGTCTAATGCGGGAGATTTTATCTGGGTTATTAATGTATATTGTCATTCAAAACGTCTTTTGCGAATCTCAACGCCGCTTTACTTCTACAGACGGTTCAATAATAATTCTATTTTACGAACGGTCAGATCGCCGCAGGAACAGTGTAATTATTGGTTTTCGTCTTTCGTGAATTATGCTAAACATTTGTATGAATTAGAAAAGAAAAACGAAGTTTTGTCAGAGAATCACGATTATTGTTTATCAGCTTTAAAGCTACAGTTTTTATGGTGCCTTAATCGAACCGAAGATGCCCGCAAGGAACTTGGCAACAAGGAGATTTACAAAATTTTACATAGCGAATTCGCCAAAACCTCTTCCGATTCAGTAAAGTCATTATCGCCGTTCTTCTTCAGTTTTATTGATAACGAGAGTAAAAAAATTCCTGACGGCTACGCCGAGATGATTCGCAAGTTCAGCCAACATTTCACTGCGAAAATATTTATCCGAAGAACAGATAAGAAAACGGAGCCCGAAAATCTCCAATTCCTTTATGTTTCCGATAACAACGCTCGAATATCCAAGCCGGAGGGATGGCAAAAATCGGGCGTTTGTCATATGATTGACTCCTACGCGGGAAAGTTGGAAATTGTTGCCAAAGCTGATGTGGAAGGGCAAGTTCAAATACGCCTCGCGGGTCGGTGGGTTCAAAATCCCGAAAACAAATCCAAACGCCTTCCTTATTGGATTGATTATACAAAGTTGGTCGTGAACGGCAAAACTGTATTCGACAAAATCACTCCCGCTTGGCACGACAAGCCTTACAATTACAATTTGGACGTCAAAGCCGGCGAGGAGATAAAAATTCAAGTCGAGTGGCTTCCGCACAGGGACGACAGAGATGATCTTTTGCCAAAAGTTGCGCCGCCTCAAGAGCCGCAAAAAGTTCAAGAAAATAACGCCGAGAAGCTCCGTGAGTCGGAGACTTTAATTTCCGAGTTGCGCACTGCTCTTGATAACGAAAAGAAACTTCATAACAAAGACGTCGAGTTAATCAGCAAATTCAAAGATTATTTTACCGCCCGCGCCGATATTCAGCTTGTGACGAAACAAAAAGGCGATTTCCAAATAATTTCGGTGTCGGACGAAAAAGCGGAAATAAGAAAGCCCGCATGGTTCCAGAAAAACGGCATCGGTTATCAGATTCAGTCTTATGCGGGACGATTGGAGTTCATCGCCAAAAGTTCGGTTGACGGAAAGATTAATTTGCGCCTTCGCGGCTTGGATGTTCGCACGCCCGAAGACAAAACGAAGCGCATTCCCTATTGGATCAACTATACGAGATTGATTGTGGACGAGGAAGTTATTTTCGACGAGATAACTCCCGCGTGGCTTGAGAAATTTTATTCCTACAATGCCGACATCAAAGCCGGCGAGGAAATAAAAATTCAAATCGAGTGGCTCCCGCACGGTAATAATTAGGAATGAGGAATGAGGAATTAGGAATGAAGAAATTTTCCCTGTCGAAAACTCGGCGGGGATTTTTTTATGCAAACTCTGGAGATTCGATGCCGAAAAGGAATCGGGAAAAAGATTTTACAAACGACTTGATTTATGATACATTTTGCGGCATGATCGGCGCGAAGTCTAATCGCTGTGACGCGGGACAAGATTTTTCGTCAGCCGAGTACAAATTTACCCGCGAGACTTTAACAACGATGCTCGGTCAACACAAATTAACCGAAGATAAGGAGTGATTGAATGATTCATGTTTGTCTTGCCCTCTACGATAAGACAGGGCATTACTCAAAATTTTTGGGCACGACGATGCTTTCTTTATTTGAAAATAAAGATACCCCCCCCATTTATCGCCGTCTGTAACCGTCCACATTCTTCACGACAACACTTTGACGGACGACAACCGCGAAAAATTTATTCAAGTCGCAGAACGTTACAATCAGCTCGTAAAATTTTATAACGTCGAAGAGCTCTTTACGAACAAAATTGCAGAGATAGAACAGACTTTTCCGCAACTGAAGTCTTTTCATTTCAGCATCGCGACTTTTTACAGATTTTTTATCCCGCAAATTCTTCCCGCCGAAATTGAAAAGGTTATTTATCTCGACGCGGACATTATCGTCAACTTGGATCTTAATGAACTTTGGGAAATTGAACTCGGCGATAAGCCTCTCGGCGCAGTTCCGAATTTATTCCAAATCAAAGACGAAAAAGCTTCCATTGAACGCAGCATGACATCTATTTATTTTTGTAAGAGTAATTTTGTAAAACCTGAGGATTATTTTAATGCCGGCGTATTGTTGCTGAACTTGAAACTTTTACGAAATGACACGGAAACTTTGAAGAGCGGAATAAAATTTGTGGCGGAGCAACCTACGGTTCAATATTTTGATCAAGATGTCCTGAATTACTGTTTCTCGACCACATTTCTAAAGTTGCCCGTGAAATTCAATCGCTACGTTATGCTCGCCCGTCCCGAAGAAGAACTGACTGTTGAAAAAAAAATTTACCATTACGCGGGCGGTAAAGGCGTGTTGGGGTTGGATATAAACGACCCGTTCAATCGGCTGTGGTGGAGTTATTTTATCAAGACGCCTTGGTTCGGCATCGACGCGTTGACTAAAATCTTCCAAAATGTTCAGGATTCAATAATACGATTTTCTGCAGTGCTGTCGGGCAAAACTCGTGCGTTTATTGTCGAAGAAGAAAACGTTGAATATATTGAGAAAAAATTCTCTGTTCATGATGAAGAAAAAGTTATAGTCGTCGACTCCAAAAGCGAACAAAGCTTACAAAGTTTGATTAACTTGGTAAGCATCTCAAAAGGGCGAGAAATTTTTTTCACGGGAGTTTTGAACATTGATTCAAAGTTGAAAGAGAAAAAATTTGTTGAAGGCAAAGATTTTTTTAACGGCATTGAATTTAACTCTCCGACGTGGGCAAAGCTCATGAAAGATTATAACCTTATTATGGAAATGTGATTTGCGGTGGGGGTGACTTTATTTGAGAATTTATCTTTGTCCAAAGAAAAACAATGATGTCAAGGCACAAGTTGAAAAACTTAAGCAACTGTCTCTTCCCGCTCCGAGTTCAGACTTTCCTGCGATTTCGGTTATCATTCCGCTTTACAATGTGGAAAAATATGTCGCCGAATGCTTGGACAGTATTCTCGCGCAGACTTTCCAAAACTTTGAGGTTATAGTCGTTGACGATTGCTCGACAGATTCAAGCGTTGAAATTGTAAAGAGTTACTCGACGAAATTTGACGGACGCCTTACCATTGTGAGGACGAAAAAAAATTCGGGGTATGCGGGCTTTCCGCGCAACAAGGGCATTGAACTTGCTCGCGGCGAATATCTGTATTTCGTTGATCCCGACGATACAATTACGCCGACCGCTCTTGAAGAATTGTACACGGCGGCAAAATATTATAATGCTGATGTTGTTCACTGCGAAAAATATTATTTCGTTCCCGACGAATTTTATAACGACGCCGAATACAGAAAGACTCTTAAGCCTTACAGCTGGCCGTCGGAAGAAAAAATATACATAACTCAACCGACATTGCTGACAAATGATTTTGAAAGGCGCATCAGAGATTTCAGCCAAAGAACGTTGACATGGAGTTGTTGGGTGCAACTTATTCGGCGAGATCTTCTTATCGACAACGAAATTCGTTTCTTAAGTGTTTGTAAACAAGATATAATTTTTACAATGTGCGAGCTTTGTTGCGCCAAAAATTATCTCATCGTGCCGAATGTTGTTTATTATTATCGAGTACGAGAAGATTCGATAACCAAAGAAAAGTTGGAAATGTCTCCGGCAATTCATCGTTACACATCGGCTTTAAAGCAGGGAATAAGTTACCTTGATGAGTTTTTGAATCGCCGGGAGTTTTTTGTCAATCGACCGGATTTAAAATACGCCCTGTTTGATATTCTTACCTTGCTAATGTTATGGGGGCTTAATGAAATTTATCGTGAATTGCCGCCTTACGAACTTAATGAACTTTTGAAAAAAGAATTTGATGACTCCGCCGCAGTCAAAGCTTATTTCTTCAACAAGATGAATCTTTATCGGTTGCAGTTGAATCCGCCGCAAGAAACCATAACCGCGCCGACAGTTGAAATCCTGCCCGCAAGCAGTAAAAAGGATTTTACGCCAAAAAAATTCCCTGCCATCTCCGTGATTATTCCGATGTACAACGTGGAAAAATATGTCGGCGAATGTCTCGACAGCCTCCTTGCGCAGACCTTTCAAAGTTTTGAAGTTATCGTGGTTGACGACTGCTCAACAGATAAAAGCGTTGATATTGTTCGGAGCTACGCGCAAAAATTCAACGGGCGGCTCACTCTCACCAAGACAGAAAAAAATTCGGGCGGGTGCGCTGTTCCGCGAAATGTCGGTTTCCCTTTGGCGGGCGGCGAATACGTTTATTTTTTTGACGCGGACGATACCGTTACTCCGACGGCACTTGAGGAGTTATACACGGCGGCAAAAAAATACAATGCAGATGTTGTTCATTGTGAAAAATATTGGCGCGTCCCCGACGAATTTTATAATGACGCCGAGTATAAAAAGAATCTCAAGCCTTTCAGCTACACGACGGCGGAAAAAACTTACATAACGCAACCGACAATGCTGACGAGCGATTTGGAAAAACGAATTACCGACTTCAATAAAAATTGGTTGATATGGAATGTTTGGGTGCAACTCGTTCGTCGCGACTTTCTCTTAAAGAACAGAATATCTTTTGCAAACATTTATCCCGAAGACTTGGTTTTTACCATGTGCGAGCTCTGTTGCGCAAAAAAATATGTTCTTATTCCTAATGTCATTATCTTTTATCGTTCGCGAAAAGAATCGCTTGTAAGAAAATCTTTAGACTTACCGCAAATGATTCATCGCTATGCAACGGCTTTAAAATGTGGCATAAGTTACCTTGAAGAGTTTCTGAATCGGCAAGAATTTTTTGCCGCAAGACCCGATTTAAAGTACGCCTTGTTCGATAATTTAGGTTGTAAAATGATGAATTATCTTAATGAAATTTATCATGAAGTTCCTGTTCATACCTTTGATGAACACTTGCGGAAGGAATTCGACAGCGACGGCGCATTTGCGGCTTTTATTTTCAACACAATGAATATTTATCGCCTAAAGCTGAATCCCTCTCCTCGACGTATTGTGGTGCCGCCAATTAACATTGATCGAATAGGCGACAGGGCGCATGATTTTCTTTCAAAAAAAATTCCTGCCGTCTCCGTGATAATTCCGCTCTACAACTCCGAGAAATACATCGGCGAATTGTTGGAAAGTATTCTCGCACAGACTTTTCAAGATTTTGAAGTTATAGTCGTCGACGACTGCTCCACAGATTTAAGCGCGGAAGTCGTAAAGATTTATGCGCCACTTTTCAGCGGACGGCTGAAATTGGTTAAGACGAAAAAAAATACCGGGACTCCCGGAGAACCGGGAAATCTCGGCGTTTCTTTGTCGCACGGCAAATATTTATTCATCTTGGACAACGACGACGCTATCACTCCCGATGCAATCGAAAAGCTTTACAATATCGCAGAAAATTTTGATGCCGATGTTGTCGCTTGCCAAAAATATTATAAGTTGCCTGAAGAATCTCAGAATGATCCCGAATTTAGGAAAAATATTAAACCCTTCAGCTGGCTGAAAGATTTTGTAACCAAACCGACGTTACTTCCTTCCAATGTAAAAAGTCGAATCCAATATTGTCATGAACGAAAATTTTTATGGGAGTTGTGGAGCAAGCTAATTCGTCGCGACGTCCTGATAGAAAACGGAATTCATTTCATCACCAGCCTTATTCAAGATATGATGGCGACTTCTTGTTTGCTTTACACAGCCAAAAGATTTCTCTTGGTGCCGTATGTAGTTAATTACTATCGTGTGCGCAAAAGTTCTTTGTATCGCCAAGAGCGCGAGCCAATCGAGATAATGAAACTTTATTTGAACACTTTAAACGTCGGGTTTAAATATCTTGACGGCTTTTTGAACGGAATAGAGTTTTTCCGTCAAAATCCCGAAAGCAAAAATTTAGCTCTCAAAACTTACTTTAACGAAACATGGGGCATATACATAAAGCCGATTTACAATAAGATTCCGATTCACGAGCGCGAAGATGCTTTAATCAAAGAATTTGGCGGCTCCGATAATACAAATTTGGTAGCCTTCCTTTTCAATGAGCTGGGGAATTTCAAAGAAAGTCATGAAGGCGATATTCAGCAATTTATTCCTTCGCCGCTTGCAAGAGTAGATCTTAAAATGTCTCCGAGATCCTCCGACAGTGATTTTCAAATTCTTTCTGTCTCTGACGCCAAAGCCGAAATATCGAAACCTCATTGGTTGCAAAAGGACAGCACAGGTTATCTGATTCAGAGCTACGAAAATCATATAGAAATCATCGCCAAAGCTTCTGCTTACGGAAAAATTCGTTTAGACCTTCGGGGTTTATCTGTGTTTGATCCGAAAGATAAAACCAAGCGTCTTCCCTATTGGGTTGAATATACCAACTTGACGGTAAACGGAAAAACCGTATTCAACACTTCAACGGTTGTTTGGCATGACAAGCCTTACAACTACACGTTTGACGCAAAAGCGGGCGAGGAAATTAAAATTCAGACAGATTGGCTTCCGCGTCAGAGCAATGTTTTGACAACCTTTGTAAAAAAGGATGAAGTCATTGTCAACAAAAAATTTTCGCCATATTTCACCGGGCGAGTAGATCTTAAATTGAAATCAAAAAATGAGAACGGCGATTTTCAAATCGTCGGCGTCTCTGACAAGCAAGCTGAAGTAATAAAAGCAGAATGGTTGCCGAAGAATGAACTTGGTTATGTGATTCAATCTCGTAAAGGCAATGTGGAAATTATCGCCAAAGCCGGTACGGACGGAAAATTCATTTTAGGGCTCAAAGGTTTATATGTTCGTGACCCTAATGACGATTCAAAGCGCATTCCTTATTGGATTGATTATACAAAGTTGGTCGTGAACGGCAAAATTATTTTCGACAAAATCACTCCCGCTTGGCATGACAAGCCTTACAATTACACGCTGGACGTCAAAGCGGGCGAAGAAATTAAAATCCAAACGGAGTGGTTGCCGCACAGTGCCGATACTTCAAATGTTTCGGCGGACGTTGCAAAAATTCAAGAGAATAACACCGCCAAAATCTTCGTCAGAAGAACGGATAAGAAAACGGAGCCCGAAAATCTCCAACTCCTTTCTGTTTCCGACAGCACAGCAAAAATATCCGAACCGGATTGGTGGCAACAATTTGGCATTTGTCACGTAATTGATTCCCGGGCGGGGAACGTGGAAATTACTGCTAAAGCCGTCGCAAGCGGTCAAGTTCAAATACAGCTCGCGGGTCCCTACGCTTTGAACCCGAAAGACAAATCCAAACGCCTTCCTTGTTGGATTGACTATACAAAGCTTGTCGTGAACGGCAAAACTATTTTCAACCAAATCACACCCGCATGGCACGACAAAGCCTATATCTGCAACATTGAAGTAAAAGCGGGCGAAGAATTAAAAATCCAAGTCGAGTGGCTCCCGCACTTGGATAACAGAGATGATCTCTCGGCAAAAGTTGCGCCGCCTCAAGAACCGCAAAAAATTTTGGAGCCGCCAAAAGTTCAAGAGCCAAAAAATTACAACGAAACAATTCGTGAACTCAGCGACCATTCGACTGCCCGCGCCGATATTCAACTTGTGCCAAAAACGAAAGGCGATTTTCAAATTATTTCTGTGTCGGACGGAAAAGCGGATATACGAAAACCCGCATGGCTTCAAAAAAACGGTATCGGTTATCAGATTCAATCTTATGCGGGGCGATTGGAGTTCATCGCCAAAAGTTCGGTTGACGGAAAGATTAATTTGCGACTTCGAGGCTTGGATGTCCGCTCTCCCGAAGACAAAAATAAAAAAATTCCCCATTGGATTGATTACACAAAGCTTATTGTCAACGGCAAAATTATTTTTGACGAGATCACTCCCGCATGGCTTGAGAAATTTTATTCTTACAATACCGACATCAAAGCCGGCGAAGAAATTAAAATTCAAATTGAGTGGCTCCCGCACGGAAATAATTAGGAATTATGAATTAGGAATTAGGAATGAAGAAATTTTCCCTGTCGAAAACTCGGCGGGGATTTTTTTTATCCAAACTTTTAAGATTCGAGGTCGAAAAGAAATTCGGGAAAATATTTTACAAACAACTTGATTTATGATACATTTTGCGGCATGATCGGCGCGGAGTCGAATCGCTGTGACGCGGGGCAAGATTTTTCGTCAGCCGAGTACAAATTTACCCGCGAAACTTTAACGACGATGCTTGGTCAGCACAAATTAACCGAAGACAAGGAGTGATTGAATGATTCATGTTTGCTTTGTACTTCATGACAGGACAGGGCGTTATTCAAAATTCACAGGCACAACGATGTTTTCACTTTTTGAGAACACCAATTCGGAAGTCACGATTCACATTTTTCACGATGATACTTTGACAAACGACAATCGCGATAAGTTTTTGGAGATCACAAATCGTCATGGTCAAAATTTGAAATTCCACAATGTCGAAGAACTCTGCGCGGAGAAAATTAACAAATATGTTGAATTGGTTCCGTCTGTGAAAAACTCAAGAGTCAGCAGAGCCGCATTTTATAAATTTTTGACTCCAGAAATTCTCGACAAAAATATTGAAAAAGTCATTTACCTCGACTCGGATATTATCGTCAATCTCGATATAAATGAACTGTGGCAAATTGAACTTGAAGATCATCCCATTGCGGCTGTTGAGAATTTTTTTTCACGAGGAGTAGATCCGCTAAAAATCTCCTGTTTACTCCGTGACGGATTCGCAAAAGTTGAGGATTATTTTAATTCAGGCATGATCGTAATGAATTTGAAAATCTTACGCCATGAAGAAGCCAACATATTGGCGGGAATAAAATTCAGGGGCGAACATCCAAAATATACTCTCTTTGATCAAGAGATTTTTAATTATCTCTTTTCAACACGTAATCTCAAATTGCCGATAAAATTTAATTGTTTAGTCAAACAAACACGCAACTACGGAGACTTTAAAATTAAAGAGTCAATTTACCATTATGCGGCCGGCGAATATACATTTGGACTTAATATGAACGATCCGTTCAATCGCCTGTGGTGGAGCTATTTCATAAGGACACCGTGGTTTGATGTTGATACGATGGATAAGATAATCAAAGGTGCCACAGATTCGATGTTGCGACCGTCTGCCGTGCCGCTCGGCAAGGCTCGTGTTTTCGTTGTCGATAACGAGCACGCTTTTCAAATCGAGAGAAATTTTTCTGTTCAAGACGAAGAAGAAGTTATCGTTGTCGACACTGAAAACAAAGACTGTTTGCAACGATTGACAAAATTAATGGATAGCTTGAGAGATAAGAATGTTTTTTTCATAGGTCTCCCAAATATCGATTCAAAGTTAAAGGGAATGAGATTCATTGAAGACAAAGACTTTTTTAACGTCTCCGAATTTTATTCTCCTGTGTGGGCAAATCACACAAGTAATTATAAACTAATTTTGTCAATGTGATTTTTAAAGGAGAGATTTAATGATTCATGTTTGTTTTTCACTTTATGACAAGAAGGGGCATTATTCAAAATTTGTGGGTACAACAATACTCTCGCTTTTTGAAAACACCAATTCGGATGTCATGATTCACATTCTGCACGACAACACTTTGACGGATAACAATCACGGTAAGTTAATCCGTATCGCGGAGCAATATCATCAGCACATGAAGTTTTATAACGTCGAGGAACTTTGCGCAGACAGACTTTCTGTAATAACGGAGACTTTGCCCAAAACCTATGCCGCACATTTCACTGTGGGAATGTTTTACCGCTTTTTTATTCCGCATATTCTTCCTGCAGAAATAAAAAAAGCAATTTATCTCGACGCGGATATTATCGTCAATCTCGATATAAACGAACTTTGGCAAATTGAACTTGACGATAAACCTTTGGGAGCAGTTCCAAATTTATTTCAAATCGCCGATAAAAAAACTTCAGTCGAACGCACCGAGAAACACATACGGATTTGCAAAGAAGGTTTTGTAAAACCTGAGGACTATTTCAACTCCGGCGTTTTGTTGCTGAATTTAAGGTTTATGCGAAATGCCGATAAAATTTTAATGAGCGGAATAGAATTTATTAAGGAAAATCCGCGATTCGTATTTTTTGATCAAGACATTTTGAATTATTGTTTCTCGACAACATTCTTAAAATTGCCGGTAAAGTTTAATCGCTATGTTATGCTTGCCGGTCTCGAAAATGAACAGCTAAAAAAAATGATTTACCATTACGCGGGCGGCAAATTGGGATTAGGGCTTGATATGAATGATCCTTTTAATCGTTTATGGTGGAGTTATTTCATCAGAACTCCATGGTTTGACGTTAATACAATGGATAAGATACTTCAAGGTGCCACAGATTCAATGTTGCAACCGTCTGACGTGCCGCCCGGCAAATCTCGTGTTTTCGTTGTCGATAACGAGCATGCTTGCCAAATCGAAAGAAATTTTTCAGTTAGAGACGAAGAAGAAGTTATCGTCGTCGATACTAAGAGCGAAGACTGTTTGCAACGATTGACAGAATTAATGGATAGCTCAAGAGGCAAGAATATTTTTTTCATAGGGCTCCCAGACGTCAATTCAAAGTTGCGGGAAATGAAATTCGTTGAGGGCAAAGACTTCTTTAACGTCTCCGAATTTTATTCTCCGACATGGGCAAATCTCACAAACAATTATAACTTGATTTTGTCAATATAATTTTTAAAGGGAGTGGTTTATTTGAGGACTTACCTTTGTCCCAGAAAAACCTGCGCGGTCTCTGTAATTATCCCGATTTATAACGCGGAAAAATATATCGGGGAATGTCTCGACAGCCTCCTCGCGCAGACATTTCAAGACTTCGAGGTTATTGTAGTCGACGATTGCTCGACTGATAACTCAGCAAAAATTGTCGATAATTATTTGTTGAAATTTGATATGGGGGGGGGGTAAGGTTCATTTTTACAACGATGGAAAAAAATACGGGTAGCGGTGCACTCCCCCGAAACAAGGGCTTGTCACTCTCTCGCGGCGAATACATTCAATTTCTGAACGCTGACGATATGCTCACCAAGACTGCACTTGAAGAACTTTACGGGCTCGCCAAAAAGTATGATGCTGATGTTGTTTATTGCGAGAAACATTATGAAGCGGATGAAGACGGAACAAATATTCGCGTTAAAAGTAATCAAAAGGGCGGCTTTGTCGACAAGCCGACACTTGAGCCGAATGATTTTGAGAAAAAAGTTCGGGGAATAATGGGCGACAGATATTTGACAGAACCTTGGAATAAACTTGTAAAACGGAATTTGATAATTACGAACGAAATTTTTTTCCCCGCCGTAAAAATCTCTGAAGACAATGTTTGGAATCAAGGCGTGTTATTCTGTGCAAAAAAATTTCTGCGCGTGCCTAATCTTGTGTACATTCAACGCATGTCCGATAATTCAATGATTAGATTGGGAAGAACAGCGGAACAAAAAATAAATTTTTGGCTGAATCCCGTTCTGCTCGGCTTGAAAGCTCTTGACAAGATGATGGGCAGGCACGAATTTTTCAAAGAAAATTTTTCCGCTCGCTATGCACTTTTGAAAAAATTTCTCGACACAAGATTTTCTTGGACTGCAGGATCCGCGAAACGATTATCTGAAGAAGTCATTTATTCAGCGATAAAATCCGAGTTCGGCGAAAAACTTGGTGAGTATGATGTTCTGATTCCCGCGCTGTGTGTCGCCGTGTACAATGAAAAGAAAATTCATGATGACGACGCCGAGATAATTCGTAAATTGAACATACCCAACACCGCCAAAATCCTCGTCCGAATGGATAAAGAGGATGCAAAAAATTTCCAACTCCTTTTTGTTTCCGACAGCAAAGCCAAAATAGCCAGACCGGAATGGTGGCAGAAAACGGGCGTTTGTTATATGATTGACTCCTACGCGGGAAAGTTGGAAATTGTCGTTCAAGCTATCGTGAGCGGCAAAGTTCAGATACATCTCAAAGGTCCGTATGTTACGAATCCTGAAGACAAATCAAAGCTTATTCCATATTGGATTGACTTCAACAAGCTGATTGTGAACGGAAAAATTGTATTCAATATGCCCGCCGTTGTTTGGAATTCCAAGCCTTACATTTACAACATGGACGTAAAAGCCGGCGAGGAAATCAAGATAGAAACAGAATGGCTCCCGCACAGAGCCGATAATATCGAAAATGTTCCTGCCGTCATAAATCCGCCGTCGCCGAGCATTGTCCCAAAGCTTACAAAAGCTCAAGAAAAAGAACTTGACTTAATCAGCATAATTCAAAAAGATTATTTTACAGCCCGCGCCGATATTCAGCTTGTGACGAAACAAAAAGGCGAGTTTCAAATAATTTCGGTGTTGGACGAAAAGGCGGAAATAAGAAAACCCGCATGGTTTCAGAAAAACGGCATCGGTTATCAGATTCAGTCTTATTCTGGTCGATTGGAGTTTGTCGCCAAAGCTTCGGTTGACGGAAAAATAAATTTGCGACTTCGCGGCTTGGATGTTCGCACGCCCGAAGACAAAACCAAGCGCATTCCTTATTGGATCAACTATACGAGATTGATTGTGGACGAGGAAGTTATTTTCGACGAGATAACTCCCGCGTGGCTTGAGAAATTTTATTCTTACAATACCGACATCAAAGCGGGCGAAGAAATTAAAATTCAAATCGAGTGGCTCCCGCACGGTAATAATTAGGAATTAGGAATTAGGAATTAGGAATGAAGAAATTTTCCCTGTCGAAAACTCGGCGGGGATTTTTTTTATCCAAACTTTGGAGATTCGATGTCGAAAAGGAATCGGGAAAAACATTTTACACGAGTGGCTCCCGCACAAAAACGAGTCTTAAAAATTCATCGTCAAAGTGACAGGACAATGATCGCTTCCGAAAATTTCACTTTCAATCGTGGCGTCGGAAACTTTTTCAGTCAGACGCTCTGAAATTAAAAAATAATCAATACGCCAGCCCGCATTGGTCAATCTTGCTTTGCGAAGATAGCTCCACCAAGTGTAAGCTCCCGTCAAAGTCGGGTTGCGGCGGCGAAAAATATCAACGAAGCCCGCGTCAAGCAGTTCAGAAAATTTCCCGCGCTCTTCGTCACTGAATCCCGCGTTGTGATGATTCTGCGCGGGATTTTTTAAATCAATCGGCTCATGCGCCACGTTAAAGTCTCCGCAGACGATAACGGGCTTTTTTTTATCCAAATCTTTCAGATAATCGCGGAAAAAATTTTCCCAATTCATGCGGCGTTCCAACCATTCAAGATTATGAGAATTGGGAACATAAACGTTGACGAAAAAGAAATTTTCAAAGTCAAGAGTTATGACGCGCCCTTCTCTGTCGAATTCTTCAACGCCGATACCGCAACTGAAATTTTGCGGCTCGACTTTTGAAAAAATCGCCGTGCCGCTGTAACCTTTCCTATCGCCGTAATTCCAAAATTGTTTGCAGCCGTCAAGCTCCAAAATCGCCTCGCCCGCCTGCATTTTTATTTCTTGCACGGCAAAAATGTCCGCGTCCAATTTTTTGAACGCCGGCATGAAATCTTTTTTCAAACGCGCCCGCAACCCGTTCACATTCCATGATGCAAATTTCATAAAAATTTCTCCTTACAACGCGAAAATGACTTGCCTCCGACAAACGCCCTTCGGAAACAAGTCATTTTCAAGATAAGATTTTAGCACTTCAACGCTTAGAGTTTTTTCACGTTGGCTGCCTGCGGACCACGTTCGCCCTCGATAATATCGAAAGAAACATTTTGTCCCTCGTCGAGAGTCTTGTAGCCGTCACTTTGAATAGCCGAGAAATGTACAAAAACATCGTCGCCCTCTTCGCGAGCAATGAATCCGTAACCTTTTTCCGCGCTGAACCACTTTACCTTACCAACTGCCATAGTCAAAATACCTCCAATAAGTTTATCGCTCTTGTGCGCAAGCTGTCTAATTATAGACAGTGAAAATTTTTCTGTCAACCAATAAAATTAACATAGGACGAATAACATTCACATTATCTTCGACGCCCGAAGTTCGTTGCATTCAATTCTGCCGACGCCCAAAAATTTTCCGTCCGACATGACGCGCAAAAATTTTTCATCTGCCGCGTGAATCGTCGTCGGCAAACCGTTCAGGAAAGCCTTAATTCGATTTTCTTTAAGCTCAAAGCGCGGCAAATGCCTTAAACAATCTTCAATCGGCAAAATATTTTTATCGCCGAGCTCGTCAAGCGTCACGGAATTTTTTAAATCGAAGTCGCCGACCCGAAGCCGAATCAAATTTTTCAACGTCGCGGGCAAATTTAAACTCGCGCCCAAATCCGCCGCCAAACTCCTTATGTAAGTTCCCTTGCCGCAACTAATTTCAATCACGGCAGAATTTTTTTCAAGCGCAACAAGTTCGATATTAAAAATTTTTACCAACCTGCGCGGCATTTCAAAATCTAAATTTTTTCGCGCCAAATCGTAAGCCTTGCGCCCGTGAATTTTTATCGCGGAAAATTTCGGTGGAGTTTGTTCAATCTCTCCGATAAAATTTTTCAACGCCGCGTTAAGTTCTTCGACAGCAGGCATTTGAAAATCATCTGCGCGGGAAATAATTTTGCCTTCGAGATCTCCGCTGTCCGTCGCAACGCCGAATAAAATTTCTGCGCGATAAATTTTGTCGCAGTCTTTAAGGTATTCGATAAATTTCGTCGCCCGCCCAATCGCAACGGGCAAAACTCCCGACGCTTGCGGGTCAAGCGTGCCGGCGTGCCCGACTTTTTTTACAGAAAAAATTTTCCGGACACGATTAACCGCATCATGGCTCGTCATGCCCGAAATTTTATTCAAATTTATAAAGCCGTCTTTCATAATGCGTAATTCGTAATACGCAATGCGTAATGAAAAATTTTCATTATTAATTCCTCATTCCTAATTCCTAATTATTCAGAGCCGCGCCTATCGCCTCAACCAAAATTTTTTCCGCGTCCGCAAGATGTTCGTAAATCGTGCAACCCGCCGCCCGAATATGTCCGCCGCCGCCGAGTGAATTTGCAATTTTTGAAACGTCAACGCCCTTCGATCTCATGCTCACGCGGCAAGTTTTTTCCTCGCGCTCGCTGATCATAAACGCCACGTCAACGCCGTCAATCACGCGAATTAAATCGATAAATCCTTCCGTCGAATCCAATTTTTTCATCGTCGGCAAATCAAGGAACATGCCCGCCACTTTTCCGCCGTAAAAAAATTTCAGCGAGTTCAAAGCCGTTCTTATGCCAAAAATTTCGTTGGCAGATTTTTTTTCCATCGCTTCGGAAATAAAATTCGGTTTGACGCCGCAATTAACCAGTTCGCCCGCAATTTTTAGAGTTTCTGCGCGGGTGTTTGAAAATTGGAAAAAGCCCGTGTCGTCCGCAAGCCCCGTGTAAAGGCAAGTCGCAATGTCTGGCGTAATTTCCGCGTCAAGTTCTTTGGCGAGCTTGAAAATTATTTCGCAAGTCGCCGCTACCTCCGGCTCAACATAAAGTTCAACGCCTTCGCCGCTGTTCGTGACGTGATGATCGATATTCAAAATCGGCGCGTCGGTTAAATCGCGCACTTTGCCGATTCTTTCGGGCGAAGTGTCCAATATCAGCAATAAATCCGCGTCAAAAAATTTTTCTCCGTCAATCGGGCGGCGAATTTCTTCAAAGTGCGGCAGGACATGCAAATTTTTTATTATGTTGTCGTCAATGAAAACCTGCGCGGTTTTGCCCATTGCGCGGAGCATTTGCATAACCGCAAGCGTCGAGCCGACCGCGTCGCCGTCTGAATGAACATGCGAAGTTATCAAAATTTTATTCGCGGCTCGGAGTTTCGCCGCCGCTTCTTTCAACGTTATCAACATTTTTATTCTCTCCTTCAACCTGCAATAAAAGTTTTTGAATGTGATCTCCGTAATCAAGCGAAGTATCCAGTGCAAATGAAATTTCGGGCGTGAATCTCAATCTGATTCTGTGTCCGATCTCGCGGCGAATAAATCCCAACGCGCTTTGAAGTCCTTCAAGTGAATTTTTAACTTCTTCCGCGCCGCCCATGATGCTGACATAAATTTTCGCCTCGCGCAAATCGCCCGTAACTTCGACATCAGTCACTGTTACGAAACCGATTCGCGGGTCTTTTAAGTCCGTCAACAACATTTTGCCCATTTCCTGCTTGATTAGCTCCTGCAATTTTTCTATTCGCAACTGTTTTGCCATGTTTAAGCCCCCAAATCATAAATTTATCCAAACAATCTCTGCCTTGTCGACGAGCGCGGGCGTCAATTCGTCAAGATTTTTTATCTCGTCGAAGTGCCAACGCTCATTTTCCTTGCTAAAACCAAGTTCAAACGTCATTTCTCCTATAAATTGCCCGCGCAGAGAATTATCGCCCGCAATTTCCAAAATTATCGTCGCGGAATTTTCATCTGCAACGATTTTTTTTACCGTCGCATTGGTCGAGCGGCGAATTTTTTCAAATTCGTTGGCAACATAAGCCGCAGGATTTTCTTCGGGCGTCACTGGCTCCGGGATTTTGGCGAAAAATGATTTCTGAACTTCATCAAGAAATTTTAAGTGATTATTTTTATTCTCGGCGTTGTACTCCGTCAAAAATTCCGCGCTGTGTTGAAAATATAAGTCGTCGGGATATTTTTCTTTGTACACGTCATAGTTTTTCGCAAGCTCAATCGTCGTCGCGTCGTAAGTCACGGAAAAAAATTCGTTTAAATCTGCGCGGGCAGAAAGTTTTTCCGAATTTCTCTCCGCCAATGCGATTTTTATTTCCTCAAGCGCGGCTTCTGGCGAGTCTTCCTTCCCGCAACCCGAAAAAAGGGATATGGGACAAAGGAAAAGGGATAAGCAGATTATCATAAAAAATTTTTTCATTGAATCACCTCGAAATTTTAGAAAAAAAGAATCGCCCTCCGACTTTGAAGGGCGACTCTCTATTTCCGATTAATTTTTTCGTTAGTTATGGCGGAGGGGGTGGGATTCGAACCCACGGTGGCTTGTGACCACACTTGATTTCGAGTCAAGCACCTTCAACCGCTCGGACACTCCTCCGCAACGCGCTGAATATTATCATGCGCCAAAAAATCTGTCAAGAATTATTTATTGAAGTAGCGTTTCAGCAAACCTGCGAACGCTTTGCCGTGACGAGCCTCATCACGCGCCATTTCGTGAACGGTATCGTGAATTGCATCGAGATTGAGAGCTTTTGCGCGCTTTGCAAGATCGGTTTTGCCGGCAGTGGCTCCGTTCTCCGCCTCTACGCGCATTTTCAAATTCTTTTCTGTGCTGTCCGTCAAAACTTCGCCCAACAATTCCGCAAATTTGGCTGCGTGCTCGGCTTCCTCCAATGCGGCGCGACGCCAATACTCGCCGATTTCGGGATAACCTTCACGATAGGCAACGCGAGCCATCGCCAGATACATGCCGACTTCCGTGCATTCGCCCGTGAAATTGGCGCGAAGGTCTTTCAAAATGTCTTCCGGCGCACCTTTTGCCACTCCGACGACATGTTCAGCCGCCCAAGTCATTTCCGCATCCTGTTTCGTGAATTTTTCGGCGGGAGCTTTGCATACCGGGCACTCAATCGGCGGCTCGTCGCCTTCATACACGTAACCACACACATTGCACACATACTTTGCCATAAGTTTTTACCTCCTAAAACATTTTTACTACATACGCAAGCAGATTATATCACAAATTTTCCTTTTGGCAACGCAAAAAGCCTGCAAATTTCTCCGCAGGCTTTGTTATTTTCGATATTGGCAGGGGTAGCTGGACTCGAACCAACGAATGCCAGATTCAGAGTCTGGTGCCTTACCAACTTGGCGATACCCCTTCGGTAAAACCGTTGCACTTTATATCATACGCTTAAAATTTTGTCAACCGAATTATTTTTTATCAGATTTCTCCTTTTTGTCCTTCTGTTTCTTCTCTTTTTTGTCCTTCTTGTCTTTCTTGTCAGATTTTTTGACTTCCGCGTTGTCTTTGAACGAACGCACGCTGTGATTGTAAGTTCCGACGAATTCTTTATCCAAATTCACGCTGAGCAACTGAATCGCAATGCATCTGCCCGCCTCACTGCGGAAAAAGGTATAAATGTCGCGGCGGTCGGCTACAAATTCGCCTTCAACTTCGCCAGTTTCATTATTTCTTACCTCAATCGTCTCCGCTGTGACTGCATAAACGCCTTTATTTTTCGGCGAAATGCTTACCAAGTCTGCCGAGCCGAAGCCGCCGTTGTCCTTGAGATTCTCAAGATATTCGTCGATTGTCTTCTTATCCGCCTTGTTGAAGTCGGGAACGGCGGCATTGTCGAAGGCATTTACCTGAATCAGATAAGCATATTGAATATTGAAGCCTTCATTGGCGAATACAAGCATCTCGCCGCGTCTTTCGGGCTCTTGCCAAGGGTTTTGGACGACCGCAACCGGTTTTATCGGACATGTGATTGTGAATTTGAAATCTTCGCTCGTGTAAACATACGGTTCGTCATTTTGCTCCGTATTTTCTTCAGCGAATGCCGTTGCGGTAAAAATCATCAGCAATAACGTCGTCAGGAAAAAAATTTTGCGCAAATCAATTCACTCCCTTAAAGATTTTTTTCATTTTACAGCAAGAGCGGCGGCAAGTCAATTTAAAATTGCGTTAAATCATTTTGACGCGAATTTTCCTGCCGAATTGCCCATCGCCCATGCCGCTTGCAAATTAAATCCGCCCGTAAAGCCGTCAACGTCAGCCACTTCTCCGACGATATATAAATTTTTTACGATTTTCGATTCCATCGAGCGCGGATCTATCTCTTTTACCGAAATTCCGCCCGAAGTCACGATTGCTTCTTCAATCGGGCGCGTTTTCGTCACTGTCAACGTCAATCCTTGCAAAATTTCTGCCAATCGCCGCCGTTCAGCCAGAGTTATCTCGTCAACTTTCTTGTTTTCGTCTAAAAATGCTCTGTCCAAAACGATTGGGATTAATTTCGCGGGCAAAAGATCGTTCAAAGCATTTTTTATCGCCTTGCGTTTGAATTTTTCAAAGTCGCGAAGGATTCTTGCGTCTAATTGTTCGGGTTTCAGCGCAGGTTTTAAATTTATTTCAAGCTCAACCAACTTTTTTTCCGCCAAAAGACGCGCCGCTTGCCGACTTAACGTTAAAATTATCGGTCCGCTCACTCCAAAATGCGTAAAAAGCATTTCGCCGAATTGCTCCGCCACTTTTTTTTCGTCTGACAATAATTTTACAGAAATATTTTTCAGCGAAAGCCCTTGCAACTGTTTTATGAAGTCATCTTCAACCTCAAGCGGCACAAGCGCGGGCAAAATTTCCGTTATCGTGTGTCCAAGCCGCTTTGCAAGCCTGAATCCGTCGCCGGAAGAGCCCGTCGCGGGATAACTCGCGCCGCCCGTCGCCAAAATTACCGCGTCGCACTCAAAAATCTTTCCATTAACCAAAACGCCGACGATTTTTTTATTTTTGGCAAGAATCTCCGTGACAGGCGAATTATTTCTGACTTCAACGCCCAAAATCGCCATTTTTTTTGTCAAAGCCTCTATAACTTCTCCGGCATCGTCACTTACAGGGAAAATTCTGCCGCCGCGCTCAATTTTAGTCGCAACTCCGAGACTTTCAAAGAAATTTACCGTGTCTTCAGACGAAAAATTATTCAACGCACTGTATAAAAACTTCCCGTTGCCGGGAATGTTTTTAATTATCTCCTCTATATCCGCCCTGTTCGTCAAATTGCAACGCCCTTTGCCTGTAATTCGGAGTTTTCGCCCGATTTGCGGCATTTTTTCAAACAAAATAACCTGCGCGCCGTTTTCTGCCGCCCGAATCGCCGCCATAATCCCCGATGCTCCGCCGCCAATCACTATAACTTTCTTCATGATTAATCACCGCCAAAATTTTTAATCTCCGCAACTTCTTCCGCCGTTAATTCGCGAAATTTCCCGACTTTCAATCCCTCAAGTGTCAAATTCGCTAATTTTATTCGCTTAAGTCTCTTAACTTCGCAACCGACTGCCGAAAACATGCGCCGAACTTGCCGATTGCGCCCCTCGTGTATCGTTATCTCAACCAAATTTTCTCCGAGCAAATAAATTTCGGCGGGTGCCGTCAATCCGTCCTCAAGTTCTATGCCTGCGCGGAGTTTATCGAGCTTTTCTTCCGTCAAAACGCCCGAAATTTTGGCGCGATAAGTTTTTTTGACTTCAAAGCGCGGATGAATCAAAGAATTTGTCAAATCGCCGTCATTTGTCAGAATTAAAAGCCCTTCCGAGTTCAAATCAAGCCGTCCGACGGGATAAACGCGCTTATCGGAAAATTTTTCGCCCAAAAGTTCCAAAACCGTTTTACGTCCGCGCTCGTCCTTGACTGTCGATACATAGCCGCGAGGTTTGTTCAGCAAAAGATATATTTTCTCCGCGCAAATTTCAATCGGCTTGCCGTCAATGCAAATTTCTTGATCTAAATCCGCCTTCGCGCCTAGTTCTCGAATAATTTTGCCTTCAACCGTCACTCGACCTGCCAAAATCAATTTTTCTGCCTCGCGCCGCGAACAAATGCCTGCGCGAGCGATAATTTTCTGCAATCGTTCCAATTTTTTCATCTCCAAATCCTTTTGTATCGATTTTAGCAAAAAAAAAATCGCCCGTGAAAGGCTTTTCAATAAAATTTTTCCCAAAAAACCCTCCGACGAGCCGCCGAAGGGCTTTTGTTACGATTTTCATTGATTATTTTGATTTGATAATGTCGAGAACTTGCTGATGAGTAATCTGCTTCCCGTTGAGGCTGTAAACATTTGGATTACCTTCGTCAAAATCCGGATAGCCATCTATTTTAGCGTCAATTCCGTAATTTTTTTTCAAATAATCCGGCAGATCGTATAATCCCATTCTTACGTTAGTTTTTTGGTTAATAATCTGGAAAATTTCCCATGATTCACGTACTGTGCCGCCCGCAACGCCGTCGAGTTCCTCGTCGCTCATGATTTCGCCAGCGATTTTCTTTTTCTCAGCCATTTTATCAAGCTCCTTTCTGTTTTCATTCCTTTATACGTCGAAAATTCCATTTCGTTACAGAGTTTAACAAAAAAATTTTTTCTTGGCAACCAGGGCTTATTGGTAAACTCAAGTAAAAGAAAAACACAAACAATTCTCTGATACAATGGGTTTGAAAGTGGGGAACAGCTTATGGCAAATTCATTGTATCACAATAATTTAACAAAGACGCAGTGGAATAAGATAAAATTTCTGTTCGAGAAGTCCAAGAAAGTTGGACGCCCGTCGCTTAAGAATTTTCGCCACATTGCTACTCGTTTCGACAAACTGTCCACATGCTTTTTCAATTTTGTCTTACTTGCCTCTGCTGCCATTCACTTTTAATTTACCAAAAAACCCTAAATTTCTTTTGCTCGCCCAAAAGAAAAGTAAGCAAAAGAAAAGGCGTTTGCCCCGCAAAAAAAACATCCTGTTTCTGTTGCGGGCGGGCGCACGTCCTGTGCGCCCGTGTCTCAGCTCATTCTGCAATTTCCCTTCTAACATATAAAAAAATCATTTCAAGTTCAAATATTTGTCGAGCCAAGCCGCTACTGCCTCGCCGATTATCTTTTTCCCCTCAAAATCGGGATGCAAGCCGTCTGCCGATAAATTTTCCTTCAAGTTGCCTTCGCCGTCCGTCAACTTTTCATTCACGTCTATATAAAATTCTTGAGAACGAATCCAATCGCAAATAAATTTCTGATGCTCTTGCCAATCGGCGGGCGGCATGTCTATAAAATTAAGCCGTTGAATCTGCGCGGGATTTAACGGCGTCGGCGTCAAAAATACCGGCTTGATTCCGTTTTGCTCGCATTTCTCCTTCAGCAAAATTAAATTTTCCACAGACTCCCAACCCAAAATGTTTCCGCGATAATCGTTGACGCCCGCCATTATAAATAAAACTTCGGGGCGAAAAGGCAACACGTCATTTTCAAAACGCGCCAAAAGCTCCGCCGTCGTGTCGCCGCTCCTGCCCAAATTTTTTACGGGTATCGCGCAATAAGTTTCCCAATTATAAATCGCCGTCGAAGGCGGAACAGAAATGGATCCGCCGCCGTGAGTTATGCTGTCGCCCAATGCGCAAAATCTTATCTGATGCTTGACTTCAAAGCTGTTTGATTCCGTTTTCTCCGACCAATTCGTCAGCGGTTGCGCGTCGCTTGTAAATGCTCGGACGCGCCAAAAATAATTGCCTTCGTCCAAAACGGGCGTTTTGTCATAAAGATCAAAATTGTCTTCGTGAGAATTCGACTCCGTAAAATATCGGCGAATAATTTTATCGTCCTTTATAAGTTCAATTTCGTAATGATCCGCGCCGCTTACCGGTATCCAAGAGTAAACGGGATAAATCGGCGGATAATTCATTTTGTCAAATTCGGTTGTCGTTCGCGGACTCGTCGGGTTGCTGTCAATCTCGCGAATCGGAATTTTATTTTCCAAAACTATTCCGTCCAGCGAAAGAGCGTTGACTTGAAATTTCTCGCCGACATCCTCAACGATAATTTCAATGCCGTTCGTGTAAGCGGAAAGTGTCGCGCCGCCGATTAAAACTTCATACTTGACGGCGTTTGGAACAATGTCCCAGTAAAGCCGTAAAATATTTTCTTCGCGTTGAACAATCGCCGCAGAATTTTCCTGAACGGGATTTTCCGTAAGGTCTTCAAAATTATAAAGTTCATTAATCGGCGCGGCTTGAACATTTTTATCCTGCGTGAGATGACTGCGCGGAACCTGCAAGTCCAAAATTTCTTGTTCGCCCGCATGTCCGCCGAGATTTAAAAATCCGAGATTGGAAAAGCAAAGGATAATTGCCAAAGTAATGGGCACAACTCTCAACATTGCAACTCCTCCCAGCGCGAATAAAGTTCATCAATTTCTTCAAGCTTCGCGACGTGCGCCGCCGCCAACTCCGTTAATTTTTTTGGGTCGGTCGCGCCGTTTATTTCGTGCTCTATCATTTTCAGTTCCATTTCCGCCATTTTTATTTGCGCCTCAATTTTTTCCAACGCCTGTTCGTTTTTAGGTTTCAGGTTTTGGGTTTTAGGTTTCAGTTTCACGGTTGCCCGCGCAAATTTTTCATCCCTAGTTCCTGGTTCCTTGTTCCTGGTTCCTAATTGTATTGTTCGCGTTGTGATTTTGTCAAGTAAATATCGGTCGTGCGTGACGATTAAGATTGTGCCGTCAAAGTTTTGCAACGCCGTTTCTATCGCCTCCCGCGCAGGCAAGTCGAGATGATTTGTCGGCTCGTCAAGGATTAAAAAGTTCGCGCCCGTCAAAATTAATTTCGTCAAGGCAACGCGAGTTTTTTCGCCGCCCGATAAATCATAAATCGGTTTTTCGACAACCTGCGCGAATAAATTTAATTTCGCCAGCTCCGAGCGCGCCTGTCCTTCCGATAAGCCGAATTCATAATTTAATTCCTCAAGCGGCGTGCGGTTTTCGTCAAGTTCTTCATGCCCTTGCGAAAGGTAACCGATTTTTACGCGGTTGCCTATTTTTATTTCTCCGCCGTCAGCTTTGAGTTCGCCGACAATAATTTTCAGCAAAGTCGATTTGCCGACGCCGTTTCTGCCGATTAAACCGACTTTTTCGCCCTTAAAAATCTCCGCGCAGAAATTTTTTATCACAGTCTTGAAAGAAATATTTTCCAAAATCAAAACGCGATTGGCAGACTCGGCGGCGTCATTTAATTTTATCGCGGCAGTTTCATTCGACGGCGGCTTTTCAAGGCGTTGCATTCTGTCAAGCAAAGTTTGTCGCCCGCGAGCTTGTTTGGCTTTGACGCCCGCTTTATTTCTGCGAACAAATTCTTCCAGCTTGGCAATTTCCGCCTGCTGCTTTTCGTAAGCTTTAAGCTCCGACTCGCGCCGCTCCTTTTTGAGCCGAATAAATTTTTCATAGTTGCCGGGATAAAGCGTTGCCCGCCCGTTTTCCATGTCCAAAATTTTTTCAACGCAATTTTGCAGAAAATGCCTGTCGTGCGTAACCGCGATAACCGTTCCCCGATAATTTTTTACAAAATCCTCCAGAAATTCTATCGCGTAAATGTCCAGATGATTTGTCGGCTCGTCCAAAATCAAAATGCGCGGCTCGTTAATCAGTGCCTTCGCCAGAGAAATTTTGGCAGATTCGCCGCCGCTGAAGTTGTTCGGATTTTTTTCAAGCTCCGCTTCCGAAAAGCCCAAGCCGAATAAAATTTTTCGCGCCATAAATTTTTCCGCGCCGTCAATCCTCAACAACTCGTCAAGGAGTGTTGCCGCCGAAAATTGCGGCGTCTGTTCGACAAAACCGATGTCCTCCGCTCGGAGCCCGCCGACAGTTCCCGCGTCAAAATTTTCCGCGCCCGTCATAATTTTTAACAGCGTCGATTTGCCCGCGCCGTTTTTGCCGACAATCCCGACTTTTTCTCCTTCAACGATTTTAAAAGTCACGTCCGAAAAAATCAGTCGCTCGCCGTAATATTTTTTCACATTTTCAAGTTGAATCATTTGCCCGCCTCTGAATTTTTTTGTCATTCTACGCGAAAAATTTTTCATTGGCAAGTTCAATTCGATTGACATTGCTTGTATAATCAGAAAAAATGCAAAGGCAGTGATGACATTGAAACTCGGTAAAATTTTTGCGGCAGGCGTTTTAAGCCTCAGCCTGTTGACGGGCACAACTTTTGCGGCTCCCGCATGGCAACTTCCTCAAAGCGGGAAAAGTTTTTCCGACGCCGCCAAACAATCTTACGTTGCGGAACGAATGGGAAAATTTTTTGACGGAAAAATAACTTCAACCTTCGCCGTGCCCGACAAGTGGACTTACGAAAAATTTTCAATCAACGGAGTAAAAGTCGAACGGCTGGCGAATCCCAAGCAAAAAAAATCTGCGCGGGTTGCCTTGCAACTTCACGGCGGCGGCTATATCTGGGGGCTTTCTGATTCTTATCGTGATTTTGCGATTAAGCAAGCCGTATTGACGGAAGCGCGAGAAATTTTCATGGTTGATTATCGGCTTGCGCCCGAAAATCTTTATCCCGCCGCGCTCGAAGATGCCGCGCAGGTTTACGAAGAACTTTTGGCTCGCGGAATCGATTCAAAAAATATAATCGTCTTCGGCGACTCGGCGGGCGGAAATTTGGCTTTGGAACTCGCGATTTATCTCCGAGAAAATAATTTGCCGCAACCCGCAATGTTGATCTTAAATTCGCCGTGGACAACTTTAGAAACCGATTTGCCTTCGCGAACAGAAAACGCCGACCGCGATTTGATTTTGGGCAAGATAAATCCCGTAATGTATCCGGCAGTTTCCAACACTCCGGTTTACGGCGGCGACATTCCTTTGAACGATCCGCGCCTTTCGCCGATTTATGCCGACTTAAAAAATTTGCCGCCCATGCTGATTCAAATCGGCGGCTACGAACTTTTTGTCGACGAAGGCATTGAACTTTTGAAAAAAGCGACGGCGGACAATCTCGACGTAACTTTATCGGTTTATGCGGGAATGTCGCACGATTTTTCTTTGCTCCTGCCCGAACTTGACGACAGCATAAAATCTTTTGCCGAGATAAAAAATTTCGTGAACCTGCACATGCCGAAGTAAAAATTTTTTCAACAAAAAAATCCCACTCGCAGAGAGTGGGAAAATTTTTTTGCTTAGGAAAAATTTTTCGTTGCGTCGGAAAAATCTTGGACGAATTCAACCGTGCCGAGATATTCGCCGCCTTCGCCGTAAACCGCTCGATAAACAACGCTTGTCGGCTTACCCTTTATCTTGCGAAAAATCTCGACGCAGTCGCGCTTTTTGGCTTTGAAGTCGGAGAGCATTGCGCGAACCATCGGCAAAATTTCGGGCGGGTGATATTCAAAAACTTTTTGTCCGAGAGAACTTTTCGGGCGTGCAAAAATCCCGCCGTTGTTCAAGAAAAATTTAATCGTGTCGTCCGCGTCAATGAAAGTTATATCGACGGGCAGAATTTTAAAAATCCCGTCGAGTTGCGCCAAAGTCAGCGCGCCCGTTGCAAATTCAATCTTGTCGTTTGAAATGTTTTTGAAGTCAACCGTTTGGCTCCGCAAAAATTCTTCGCCCGCCGCCCAAGTCGGAACCTTTTCGAGAAAAGCCGTCCCGTATTCAAAAGAATCTGCGTAAACGGCTAGCCATTCTTCCTGCTCAAAATTTTTCAGCGACAGCGGCAGGAAAATTTTCTCTTCCTTGAAAATCATTTCGCGAATTCTTTTCAGCAATGCATCAAGCTCTGCTTTATGCTCCGAAAAATTTTCCGCCGTAACTTTTTTGGCAAGCCCGCTTAAATCTTTTTTTATCTCGTCGTCAACCGCCCACATGACTTGCGAAGGACCCGCAACGCCGTGCCGATAAAGCACCGTCATAAAAAGTTGTTCTTTCTTGCCGTAATGCGCATAAAGCCCGAAAAGTTTTCTGAACTCGCCGAGAAATTTTTCCGCTTCAAAAGTTTCAAGCGCATCCAAAAATTTTTCAAGCGCAACGTTTTCCAAATGAAAAGTTTTAGCGGGATGCCCGTCCTCCAAAGAATCAAAATCAAATTCCTCAACCGAATGGGCGTGCTCCGTGTGAAAAAGTGCCGAGTGCAAATCGCAAAGCTTTTGAACCTGCGCGGCGGGCGTGCCTTCCTTGATAAGTTGTTGTTCGGCGTCAAGAATTTCCTGCGCGGAAACCGAAGAAAATTTTTCCGCAAAATCCTTTTGAACAACTTCAAAAGCCTCGCCGTTGTTGAGCCGCTCGATTAAATTTTTAATTTCGTTATGCATGTTTCAACCTCCTCAAATGAATTTTAGCCGTTGAAAAAATTTTTTCTGTAACAAAACTCACAACGCGCCGCGAAAATAATGTCCGCGAGTGAAATTTTCAATCTCCGCGCCGCCGAATTTATAAGCATGAACAACCTGCGCGGTCTCCTGCAAAGTCAAAAAGCGACAATCGACGCGAATTCTCGCCAAGCCGTCAAAATCTGCGCGGTGTTCAATCATGGAAAGAGTTTTGGCGTTGAGAATATGCATTCGACAAAATTGGTCGGTGACGACGGGGAAAAGTTCTTCCTTGCGGTCGCGCAGATAAAAATTTTTCGTCCTGCAAACATGCGGGCAATTTTTTTTGTCCAAATTGCCCAAAAAACTTCCCGGCACGCAATAAGCCGAGATCATAAGTTCCTGCCGCCCGTGAACGATACATTCAACCGGCAACGGAGACTTTTTGGCGAGATTTTTTATCTGCGACAAATTTAATTCGGGCGAAAGAGTTACGCCTTCGACGCCGAGATTTTTAAGGAAATTAATCGTCGCGCCGTTGAAAACATGCAGAGAAAAATCCGTGCGCACATTTGAAAATTTTTTCGCAAGATTAATCAGCGCGAGGTTGTGAATATAAATCGCGTCGACTTCGGCGGACAAAGTTTTTTCAAGGGCGGCAAGTTCATTTTCGCGGACAATGCGCGGCGTCGCCAAGCAAATTTTTTTCCCGCGCTTGTGGACAATTTCAATGGCGGCAGAAAAATTTTTTACGGGCTGATTGGTAAAAGTTTCGCCGCCGAATAAAATTTCATCGGCTCCCGCGTCGAGCGCAACTTTCAATTTCTCCAAAGTGTCGACATGTGCAACAAGTTTTGTTTCGCCGCCCGCGCAGGGAGAATAAATTTTTTCCGCAACGGGTTCGACAATTTTTTTGTCAAATTTTTTAAGGCGAAGATTTTCAAGTTGCGCAACAGCTTTTCGGCGAACATCGTTCAATTCGCTGATTGGAACCATTAAATTTTCTTCAATGTCGGCAGAAATTTTTTCAAGCGCGAAAATCGAATTGCCCAAGCGTCCGATTTGATTTTTAAGCGTCTCGAAAGTCAGCGGACGATTTTGCGCGAGCTCGGCGATAAAATTTGTCTGCGCGGTTGCACAGTTGCCGTCCGAATCTGTCATCTTCAAAGTCAAGGGCTCGCCGAGTTTAACTTTAACTTCAGCCGCAACGGAAATTTTCCGCACGGGCGATCCGACAAAATATTTTCGCGCTTCGGCGGTAAGTTCCGCGTCAAAAATTTTAAAAGCCCTGTCGTGAATGCGAACGCCTTTTGTATTCGGAATTTTTATCGTGCAAAGGTCTCCGCGCAGTTCAAAATCCTCAACGGTGAAAGTCACGCGCCCGCCGACTTTTACCCAAATTTCAACTTGATCGCCCGCCGAAATTTTATCGGAAAGTTTCAAAGAAATTTTTTCGCGCCCGACTTCGACGACGCGCCCGATTAACACGCCGCGATTATTCGGTTTCATGTCGCTGATTAAATTTTTGCCGGGATTTTTTTCCAGATAAGCCGTCGTGAAATCGCGATTAAAAATCTGCGCAAGCTTGCGATGATCTTCCGTCGTCGAAAATTTTTTATCGAGAGCGTCGCGATAAACTTTGACAACCGTCGCGACATATTCGGGGCGTTTCATGCGCCCTTCGATTTTTAAACTCGTGACGCCCGTTTCAAGCAGTTGCGGCAAAAGATTCAGCGTGTTTAAATCTTTCGGACTCAAAAGATATTTTCCGGCGTTCAAAAGATTTTTTCCGTGTTCGTCAACAAGTTCATAAGGCAGGCGACAAGGTTGCGCACAACGTCCGCGATTTCCGCTCCGCCCGCCGATTAAAGAACTCATCAAACATTGTCCCGACCAGCAAACGCATAACGCGCCGTGAATAAAAATTTCCGTTTCAATCGGCGACTCGCGACAAATTTTTTTTATCTCGTTCAAAGTCAATTCTCGGCTTAAAACTGCGCGGGAAAATCCCAGCTCGGCAAGTGCTTTGACTCCTTCCGAATTATGAATTGTCATTTGCGTTGAGGCGTGCAAAGGAATTTCGGGCACAATTTTTTTCGCAACTGATGCCGCACCAAAATCTTGAACCAAGAGCGCGTCGACATTCGCCCGCCGCAAAAATTTTAGGTACTCGGCGAACTCGTCAAGTTCTTCGTCGGCAATGATCGTGTTCACCGTGACATGAACGGATGCTCCGCGCAGATGAGCAAACTCGACGGCTTTAATCATTTGTTCGCCCGCAAAATTTTCTGCGTAGGCTCGTGCCCCGAATTTTTCTCCCGCCAAATAAACGGCGTCCGCGCCCGCCTCGACTGCCGCCTTTAATGCGTCAAAATTTCCTGCGGGTGCCAGCAACTCAATCAAATTAAGACCTCCCTTAAAACAATCGCAAATAAAATTGAGTGAAAGTCCGACCGCGCCGAACGTGCACCAAAAATTTTTCCCATTTCCCATTCCCCTTTTCCCTTACCAACCAAAAATTTTTTCAATATTTTTAACACGCGGCAGGATTAATCGCCTGCTTGAAGAATTCTTGTGTAAATTTGTTGAAATGTTTCTTTGAATATGGGAGGGCTTTCAATGGCGAAAAAGTATTACACTACAAAAGTCGTGGGCATCGGCGGCGAGGCGGAAAAATTCAGCCGGCTCGCCAAGATGATTGTTATCTTCGATGATTCAATGGTTCTGCCGGAGTTGCGCGAATTCTCCGTTCTGCACAGCGGCAATAAACTTACCGACATTATCAAAGCCGGCGATGTTCTTCAAGTCGCGGGCTCCGAATTCAAAATTCTCAAAGTCGGCAACGAAGTAAATAACAATATCAAAAGTCTCGGTCATATCGTTATCAAATTCAACGACGACAAAGATGATTTGCTTGAAGGATCAATTCACGTCGAGGATAAACCCATTCCGAAAATTCGTATCGGCGACGAAATTTCTATTGTCGAAGCCGAATCGGCGGCTCTCAGCGGAAAAGCTGTAGCAGTCGTTGGCGATGATAAAACTCTTTGCGCGACAATCGCTTTGATTCTCAATGACAACGGCGCAAAAATCGTTGAAAGTGACGAAGAAGCGGACATTGTTGTAGACGTTAAGTAATTTCTATCAATCATCATAAAATTCCTTTCGACTGTCGGTCACAATCGCGAACGGCAGTCTTTTTTTGAGAGAAAAGGGAAAAGGGAAATGGGAAAAGACTTTTCCCTTCTCCCATCCCCCTTTTCCCTTACAAAGGAGCGATTTAAAATTAAAAAATCTACGGAAAAAAAAATCGAGGAACTGATTGAACGTTATCCCGCGCTGGAAATTTGTCGGTCGAGTTTGTTTTTGGCGGTTGAAAAAATTTGCGAAGGCTTTAAAGGCGGCGGGAAATTGATAACTTGCGGCAACGGCGGCTCGGCGGCTGATGCCATGCACATTGTCGGAGAACTTATGAAAGGTTTTCTCCTGCCGCGAAAGATTGAAAACTTCAACCAAGAATTTGTTAAGCGGGCGCAAGAACTTTTTCCTGCCGACGTGGAATTTTTCAAAGCGAATTTGCAAAGCGCATTGCCCGCCGTGAGTTTGGTCGGAGAAACTTCGCTGATGACTGCCTTTTCAAATGACGTGACGCCGAATTTAATTTTTGCGCAACAAATCTTCGGGCTCGGCAGGCGCGGAGATGTTTTGCTTGCAATTTCTACTTCGGGCAATTCGGACAATGTTTTATTCGCGGTTGAGGTTGCAAAAATTATGGGAATAACGGTTGTGGCTATGACGGGGCGGCGCGGCGGCAGACTTCGGCATTTATCGGACGTTTCGATTTGCGTTCCCGCCGATTCTTCGCATACGATCCAAGAATTTCATTTGCCGATTTACCACATGATTTGTCTTGCGGCGGAAAATGAATTTTTCGGGGACAACTTTTGAAAAGTTGACAAACAGCGGTCGCGCTCCAATGAAAAATTTTTTCGGAGCAATACCCGCGGTTGTACGCAACGCTGCGCATTGCTAGTTTTGCTCGCCGCGTTTTGATTGAAAATATTTTTGGGAGTTGAAAGTTTTGCATGAAGCGACGTTGGCGGAAAATATTTTAGAAATTGCGCTTGACGCGGCGGAAAAAAATCACGCCGAAAAAATTTTTAAAATCGGCTTGACGCTCGGAGAAATGGCGGGCGTTGAGGTTGAGGCTTTGATTTTGTCTTTTGATGTGCTCAAAAAAAATACGCCTGCCGACGGCGCGGAGCTTGTGATTAAGCGCGTTCCGATTGTGGCGGCGTGTAACAAGTGCGGAAAAAGTTTTCGGCTTGACGGCTATAATTTTTTTTGTCCGGAATGCGACGGGATTTTAATTTTGCAGAGCGGGCGGGAACTTTTGGTTGAATTCGTCGATTGTGAGTGAGAAGCCCCCTTTTTTCTAAAGTGTGCCCGCAAAACCATCTCGGCTACTCGCTGTTTCGATTCATTCAAAATTTCTTTTTGTAATTAGGATCAACTTTTTCTTTGCGGAGAATTGTCCCCCCTTTGTCAAAGCGTGGATGCGCGGAACCAACTCTCCTCGCCGTTGTCGTTTACTTCGATTGAGTTTAAAAATAATTTTTGTGTTTAGGATCTACTTTTTCTTTGCTTGTCCAAAGAAAAAGTAGCAAAAAGAAAAGACCCCTCGCAGGGGCGTATCCGGCAAAGAAAACATCCTGTTTTCGTTGCCGGCGGGCGCACGTCCATGTGCGCCCGTGCTCCACTTTGATTCTGTTTTCTTTTCGCATTACGCATTAAGAATTTCGCATTGCTTTTAAGGAGGTTTGGTTTTGGAAATTAAACTTATGAAAAATATTTTGGGCGCGAACGACGAAGTTGCCGCGCAGAACAGGAAAATTTTTTCGGAACGCGGCGTTGTCGTTATGAATCTTATGGGCTCGCCCGGTTCGGGCAAAACAACTTTGCTCGAAAAAACTTTGGCGCGGCTCGCCGATAAAATTAAAATCGCCGTGATTGAAGGAGATCTTTTCACGGCTAAAGACGCCGCAAGAATTGAAAAGTTGGGCGTCGAAGTGATTCAGATTAACACGGCGGGCGGTTGTCATCTTGATGCGCCGATGATTCAAAAAGCCTGCGCGTCCTTAAATCTTGCCGAGATTGATTTTCTTATCGTCGAGAACGTCGGAAATTTGGTTTGCCCCGCCGAGTTCGACATCGGAGAAAATTTTAAAGCGGTTGTTCTTTCAATAACCGAAGGCGACGACAAACCTTTAAAATATCCGCTGATTTTCAAAGAGTCGGAAGTAACTTTGCTCAACAAAATCGATTTGTTGCCGTTCACGAATTTTGATTTAAAATCTGCGCGGGAAGATTTGATGACACTTCATCCTTCGATAAAAATTTTTGAAACGTCCTGCACAAAAGAAACGGGACTTGACGAATGGTGCGATTGGCTTTTAAAAAAAGTGGAGGCGCGTTGATGGAAAGTCTTTTTACTTCCGAGAATACGATTTTGGGAATCGGCAATATAATTTTGTCGGACGAAGGCTTCGGCGTCCGCGTCGTTGAATATCTTGAAAAAAATTTTACTTTTCCCGAAAACGTCGGCTTGATTGACGGCGGGACGCTCGGCGTTGAACTTACACATTTTGTGACGGGAACGAAGCGGCTTTTGATAATTGATTCGATAAACGGCGGCGCGGAGCCGGGCAAAATTTTTCATCTGCGCGGCGACGAGATAAAAAATCATTTCGCCCAAAAAATTTCGGCGCATGAAGTCGGAATTCAAGACGTATTGACGATGCTTGAATTATCGGGGAAAAAAATTCCGCACGTCGAATTAATCGGCGCACAACCTTTCAGCTTGGAGGCGGGCACGGAACTTTCTCCCGAAATGCAAAAACTCGTTCCGATTTTCGCCGATAAAGCCGTTGAAATTTTAAAATCATGGGGATTGGAGATTAAGCAATGATAATTTTTCCTGCGATAGACCTGCGCGGCGGCAAATGTGTTCGTTTGATTCAGGGCGACTTCGATAAAGAAACAGTTTATTCAGACGACCCGCAAGCTACGGCTCTCAAGTGGCAAAATCTCGGCGCGAAATTTTTACATGTTGTCGATTTGGACGGCGCAAGAAAAGGTTCGCCGCAAAATCTTTCTGCCATTAAAAATATTTTGGACGCCGTTAAAATTCCGATTGAGGTCGGCGGCGGCATTCGCACTCTTGAAGACGTTGAAAAAATTTTGTCGCTCGGAGTCCGCCGCGTGATTTTGGGCAGTGTTGCCGTCGAAAATATTTCGCTTGTCGAAGAGGCGGTTAAAAAATTCGGAGATAAAATTGTTGTCGGGATTGATGCTCGCGACGGCTTTGTTGCGGTTCACGGCTGGGAAAAGTCGAGCGCGATTAAAGCCGACGAATTGGCAAAAAAAATCTCGGCGGCAGGCGTCGAGACGATTATTTACACCGATATTTCAAAGGACGGCATGTTAAGCGGCGTCAATGCAAAAATTTTTTCCGAGCTTGAAAAAAAATCGGGTGCAAAAATTGTTGCATCGGGCGGCGTGAAATCGATTGAAGATATTCGCGCTTTGAAGGCGGAAAAAATTTCGGGCGTGATTGTCGGCAAAGCGATTTACACCGGCGCACTTGATTTGAAACTTGCGATTGAAATTGCGGAGGCTTAAACCTTGCAAGGAAGTTTATTCCCCGAACTTGACGATTGCCAAAAAAATATTCAACTTACCGTTGCGGAAATTAAAAATCTTGGGCTCGTCCGGAGTGAAAAAAATTTACAAAAACTGCTTGAACTTTATGATGAAATTGATGACATTGATTTAAAGCGCGAAATTGTTTCTTCAATCGGCAGACAAAAGAACGATAAAATTATTTTCGACTTCATAAAAAATCACGTTTACAACTGCGGCTTCATGGATTTGGTTTATCAAATGTATCGAACTTGCCTTTACAAAGCCAGAGCCAATGCGGAGTTTGAAAAGTTGGGCGCGGAGATAAAAAATCATTTCAACAATGAAGTCCTGAATAAAATGTACGAGTACTTTTCTTACAAAAAATCTCGCGGCGGCAAGAAAAAGCGCAAGATAAAATATTCCAAGCCGATTTTGTTAAGGGGAAATAACGTTGAGACGCTGAATAAGCTCGAAGAAAATTCCGTTCAGCTGATTTTTACTTCGCCGCCGTATTACAATGCAAAAATTTATTCAAATTATCATTCCTACCAAGATTATCTGGCGGACATGAAAAAATCTCTCAAAGCTTGCCACAGAGTTTTGGAGGATGGGCGATTTATAATCGTCAATGTTTCGCCCGTAATTTCCAAAAGACCCGGCAGAGAGTTTGAAAGTATTCGCTACCCGATTCATTTTGATTTTCATAACTTGCTGACGGGCGCGGGATTTTATTTTGTGGATGAAATTCAATGGATAAAGCCGGAGTCTTCGGTAAAAAATCGGAACGGCGGCTATCAACAAACGCACATGCCTTTGAGTTACAAGCCGAATTGCATTAACGAAAGTATCTTGGTTTACAGGAAAAATGCGCCGTTTTTGTTGGATAAAAATATTGCCATGTACGATAAAACTTTTGCCAACGACGAAAATTTTGACTCGTCCAACTGCTGGTACATTGCTCCTACGGCAAATAAAAATCATCCTGCGGTTTTTCCAAAAGAATTGTGCAGGAGGATTTTGAAATATTATTCGTTTCGCGGCGACGTTGTTTTGGATCCTTTCGCCGGTTCGGGAACTTTCGGCGCAGTTGCCCTTGAGATGGAAAGAATCCCCATTCTTTGCGAGCAAAATGAATTCTATTGCGACTTGATAAATAAGGAAAATGTTTATGTTCAGCTTTGAAAATAAAATTATCGACGTTAAAATCAATGACGAAAAGTCTGCTCGTTTTAAATGCGTTGGCTACAAAAAAAATTGCCCTGCGCGGCGGGGCATGGTCGGCTGTCGGAAAGAAAATCGAAAAGCCGCTTTTAATTGAGCTAAATAATTGCGAGGTGATTAAATGCTTACGAAAAGAATAATTCCCTGCCTTGACGTGAAGGCGGGGCGAGTTGTCAAAGGAACAAATTTTGTCGGACTTCGCGACGCGGGAGATCCTGTCGAACTTGCCAAGCGTTACGATTTGGAGCGAGCGGATGAATTGGTTTTTTTGGACATTACGGCGTCTCACGAAGGGCGAGGAACAATGGTTGAAGTTGCAAAAAGTTGTGCGGCGCAAGTTTTTATTCCGTTCACGGTCGGCGGCGGCATTCGCACGGTTGAAGATATGCGCGTCATGTTGGCGGCGGGAGCGGATAAAATTTCCGTCAACAGCGCGGCGGTTAAAAATTCCAAGCTTCTTGAAGACGGCGCAAAAAAATTCGGCAGTCAATGCATTGTGCTTGCGGTTGACGCCAAACGCTCGGATAACGGTTGGGAAATTTATGTGAACGGCGGGCGCACTCCGACGGGTCTTGATTGTCTTGATTGGATAAAAAAAGGCGTCGAACTCGGCGCGGGAGAAATTTTGTTGACGAGTATGGATGCCGACGGCACGAAGGGCGGCTACGACATTGAACTTACCCGCGCAGTCAGCGAGTCGGTTAATGTTCCCGTGATAGCTTCGGGCGGCGCGGGCGAGCTCCAACATTTTTATGACGTTTTGGTTGACGGAAAAGCTGATGCGGTTTTGGCGGCGAGCGTTTTTCATTACGGCAAATATACAATTCGTCAAGTCAAAGAATATTTGCAAAGGCGCGGCGTCGAAGTCAGATTTTAACATTTCAAAACTTTGTTGGCGGCAAATAAATTTTCAAGTTCGCGGCGGGAAATTAATCTCACGCCGTTTTTTTGTGCAAGTTCAATCGCGCCGCCCGTAAAATTTTCGGCATTCGTCAAGACAGCGAGTTTAAATTTCCGCTTAAATTTCTGTTCATAACGCTCAATCGCCGCGCAAACTTCCTGAACTGCTTCAATCCCTATGGCAACGTCGGGATTTTTTCTGTGCTTGCATTGAATCAAAAGCCCCGTGTTGTCCGCCGTCGATTGAACAACGACATCCGCGCCGCCGTCCCATGTGTCGGGAGTTTTTATCGCCGTAAAATTTCCCATGCCGTTAAATAAATCCGAAATGACTTCCTCAAAATAAGTTCCCGTAACCGAATCAACTTCCTCAATCGTCCAATAACGCGGCTTCAAAATTTCATCGGGCAAATTCATAGCCGCGATTAAAGTTTGTATATCGGCTTCGGTCTCGGCGGTCGGAAATAAAATGTTCGCGCTCAAATTTTTTTTGTAGCCCAAAAGCATTTCAAGATTTTCATCAAAAGTTTTTCCGCGCAGATTTTTGTTGACGGCAAGCGGCAAGTAGACGTTGACAGATTTTTTCTGCCCGATTCGATAAACGCGATCTGTCGCCTGATTTTCTTTTGCGGGGTTCCAAGTTCTGCCGAGATGAATTACGTTGTTTGCTTCGGTTATCGTAAAGCCGACGCCTGCCGCCTCCGTCGAAAGTATCAGCACGTTAAACCCGACAAACTTTTTGAACTCCTCGATAAATCTTTGACGCGCCGCGCCGTTCATCGCCCCGTTTATCGGCGGTAAAATTTTTATCCCGAAAATTTTTTCAAGCAAATGTCTCAATATCGCCTGCATTTTCCTGCTCGTGACGAAGATTAAAACTTTTTCGCCGCGAGTTTTTATTTCGTTGAGGATTTCAAATGTCTTTATCAGCCGCGCCGAACGATTTATAATTTCCTGCGCGTCAAGCTCAAAAAGTTTTTCTTCCGAAATAATTTCAAGGTCGGGATGCAATGAAACTTCGCGCAATTTGTTTATAAAAACTAAAGGCGAAGAAAATCCTCCTCGCCTGTATTTTTCCAACACCGCCGAATAAATTTCGTGTTGACAACGCGGCATTTCTTCGCGACAGAAAAAAATATTTTTCACGGGCAAGCCGCTTAATTTGTCTTCTTTCATGCGCCGAAGAATCAGCGGCTCCAAATTTTTTTTAATCTCCTCGCCGAGTCCTTGAATATTTTTGCCCGTCAACCCGTCAAGATATTTTTCCTTGAAAGTTTTCAAGTCGTCCAAGTGTGAAGGCTGAACAAAATCCATTATGCTCCACAAATCCTGCCAAGAATTTTCTACAGGCGTTCCGCTGAGACAAATTGCAAAGTCATACTTCATCGCCTTTAAAGCCTTCGTCATGCCCGCGTTGGGATTTTTTATTTTCTGTGCCTCGTCCGCAACAATTATACTCCAAGAAATTTCTGCGAACGAAAATTGATAGTCGCGCAGAGTTTCATAAGTCGTCATAACAAGTGAATTCGGCGGCAAATTTTTCAGTGACAATTTCGGTCTGCCATTGGGCGTGAGTTTGTCCGTGTAAAATTTTTTTATTCCACTTCCGTGCAACGAAATTACTTCGCTGAAAATGTTTTCGCGCAGAAATTTTTTGTATTCGATTTGCCAATTTACAAGGAGTGCGGTCGGCGCGACAATTAATATCGGAAAATTTATCTGCGGATAATCCTTGCAGAATTTTTTCAAGCCGCCTATAAAAATCAGCGTCTGCAAAGTTTTTCCAAGCCCCATATCGTCCGCGATTAAAATTCCGTGCCAACCTTTTTGCCAAACCTGCGAAATTTTCCATACGCCTTGAATTTGATAATCATAAAGTCTTGTTTCGGGTGAAAGTATATCGGCAAAAAAATTTCCCTGCCGCGTCTGATTTAAGCCCTTTTCATAATCAATTTGCTCGAAGTTTTCTTTTATCTTCAGCACAAGAATTTTGGAACGTTCCTTTCCTCCGGGCGAAGGCGGAACATCTCCCGGCGGCAATTTTGGTGGATTTCCCGGCGGCTTATTGCCGTTCGCCCAATCTATCGGCGGGCGTTCGCTGTCTAAATAATATTGCTCGATTGAAATTTCCTCAATGCCCGTGACGCGGTCGGAATAATTAAAATCAAAAGCCTCGCCGGAAAATAATTCTTTCGGCTGAAGTTTGTAGCGGGCGGCGTCTTCTTTGCTCAACTTGCCGACAGATTTAATCTGCGCAAGCCCGTCGCGAAGAGTTTTGCTGAAAACATATTGCGTCCTGTTCCTGCCCCTGTACGTCGATTTAATTTCTCTGCGATTGTTGAACGCGCCTTGAAAATCTTTGCTGTCAATCGGTTTCAATTCGCCGCCGCAAGTTTTCAAAAGAACGGGCTGAACTTTAACCGAGTCGCCGTCCTCTTGAAAGTCCACGTCGAGTTTATCGACAACGATTATATTTTTGTTGTCCTTTGAAAGATAGCCGTCGAGTTTTGCCGTCGCATCTGCCGCAGTCTCCTGAATTTTTTTTAACGTGATTAAAGGTTCTTCACGTGAAAAATTTTCATTGCCGAATTTTGCAAGATTAATCAGCGCGAATTGATTTGCATTGAGTCTGAAAAGATTTTCTTCGCCGACGTGAACAATCGCGCCGTTTATTTGCGGCTTGACGACCGCTCGCCCGTCCGAGTTCAAAAGTTCGACGACGTATTTAAAAATTTTCCCGCCGATATATCCTTCCGTCCGAATAGAAATTTGATAAGGGTTGCGGGGCGGCAAGTTCAAAAGTTCGGCGTCATCTTCCGACAACAAAACCGATTTTTCAAACGGAATCAGCGTCCCGCCGTCCGAAACCTGCGCGGCGTCTTCAAGCGCGAGCATTTGCAATTTTGATTGAACTGCCGCCGATAAATTTTCTTGCGGGAAAAAATATCCTTCGGCTCGCTCCTGCCATGTCGAATTCAATTTTAAAGCCCCCAATCTTTTTCCGTTTTGTAAATGCCGCAATTTTCTCCGAGCCACTTGCTGACTTTATTCTGCCAACTCTTTTGCCCTTCGTTTGGAAAATGCGTCCAATCGGCAACAGAATTTTTAATCAAAACGTCGCGGCTGATTGAATTCTTCTCGAAAAAATCTTCCGCCGTATCGAAAAGATTAAAAGTCGCGTCGATTTTATGAACGCGCAATTTGCCGTTGTGGCTCCACTCCGAAAAAATAAATTGTCCGATTTGAAAAACGAACACGCTTTGATTTTTCTCCGCCGCCTTAAGCAACGAGCCATGATTTAATTTTACGCCTTCCAAGCTTGCGGCTACACGTGCGGCAACTTCGCCCAAAAAAATTTTCGTGTTGACTATGTAAGGCAAATATGCCCGCCAAAATTTCTCGCGATACCGCCACATTCTGTCAACCGCCGTTTGCTTGATGATTTTAAAGAAAACTTCCAAATCTTCTTCCGACAACCAATGACAAAAAATATCTCGCGACTTTTGCGAAACGCTGTTCCAATTAAAGCGACTGTTGCCAAAACGCGGGTCGCCCAATCGCCGATAAAAAATTTCTATGCATTTATTTTTGCCAAAACCTGTGCGATAAACGCTTTGAATCAGCGCGTCGGCAATGGCGGGGAAAATATTTTTGTAAGTATCAAACTCGCCGTCGAGCTCGTCCAAGATTTTAAACTGCGCGGAAATATTTCTGTCAGTTCGGAAAAAATTTTTCAGTGCGGCTTGAATAAAATTCGACGCCTTATAAAAATTCGACAAGCCGAGCTCCTCAATCGCGCTTTCAACGCTCAATTTATTCGAGAAAAGATTTGCCATGTTCGACATGCAATTTTCCGAAAAAAGATATTGCCGCGCCGCAAAAGTTTTTTTCAACGAAACCGAATCAATATCTTGCAGGCTGTTCAAAGCCCACGCCAAAAGTTCGGTCTTGGCTGAATCATCGTAATTTGAAAGATAAGCATTCAAAACGCCGCGCAGATGACTTGTCTTTTTGGACAATTTGCGCAAAATTTCTTCCGTGTGATTGAAAGTTATCTGCGGCTCATAAATTATGAATGGCAACGCCCTAAGTTCGCGTGACGAAAAATTTCGTTCGCCGCGCAGAAATTTTTCAAGCAGTGGTTTCAAAACATCTTCGGGCGGCTTTGCGGGCTTTTCGACTTTTATTCCGTTCAAAAATTTTTCAAGCGCATTCATTTGCGGATTAAAAGTTGCGGCGTCCAAACGTCTCGCGGCGGCGTTCATCTCCTTTATCGCGTCCCTTAAACTCATTTAGCCAACTCCCCTCGCACGAATTTTACAATGTCTATATCTTTTTCCGACGGCGGAGTCATTGAAAATCTTATGTCGATTCGCCGATTTTTGCTCCGCCCCTCCTCTGTAGAATTAGAATTTCCCGGTATCGGGCGCGTGTCCGCGTAGCCGCTTACCGAAAAAATTATTTCGTCCTTGTCATTTTTAAGCGTTGTCAATTTCGGGTTCGCGCCGCTCATCGTCAGCCAAGTATTTATCGCCCGCTTCGTCGACAATTCCCAATTCGACGGGAAAAATTCCGTGACTATCGGCACGTTGTCGGTATGTCCTTCGATAAAAATTGTTTCGACGCGCCCTTTGAATTTCTCCTCCTCAAGCGCGACTTCCAAAACTTCGCCCAATTTTTTTATCACGACTTGTCCTTCCGGTTTTACGTCGGCAAGCCCCACGTCGAATAAAATTCCCTCCGAGATTCTCAATATGCCGTGTTGCTCGTCGACTTCAACTTTTATTCCCGATTTTTCAAGCTCTTCCTGCATAAAGTGCAAAAGTTCGGCGCGGGTTACGTCGTTTTGAGTGAGTTGCGCCGTCGCTTGGCTGAAGTTCAAAATAAAATACGACAGTACCAAAATGAAAATCGCGAGCAAGCCCGACATCAAGTCGCTTATGCTGATTGTAAATGAATCCTGCGCGGGCGGGTCGATTTGCGCCGTTCGTTTTCTCACTTTTTATCACCGCCTGCGAATTTGTTTTAAATCATCAATCGCGTTGCTCAATTCTTCCGTAATTTCATTGAGATAACCGAATGCATTGCTCAACGATTTATCAAAAGCCTCAAGTTTTTCTCTCAAGCCCGCGTTTGTCTTGACGTTGTAATTATCCAAACTTTCATGAATAATTTTTGCTGATCTTTCAAATTCAGAAGCAATGCCGTTGAAATTTTCCATGAACGTATCAAGTTCAAGCGACAAATCAGAAATGGTTTCACTGGTCATTTTATTGGCAGTCGCAAGATTATTAAGTTGCGTAGAAGTCTCCGATAAATTTTTCGTGAGTTGTTGAGTGCTTTGCTTGACGGGCTCGGCGGCTTCCTTAAGTGAATTGCTTGCATCGTCCATGAGTTCCAAAAATGTTTCTGTCTCTTCCAACTGACTTTGAACCTGCGCGAACATTTTTTTGGTCGTCTCGTTGTGGGCGTCGACAATCTCGCGGAAATTTTTGACTGCCTGCGAAATTTGCGCGGCATTTGAAGTGGCGACTGTTTCCAAAAATTCTTTTTGTTGATCCGTGAACTTATCCAACTTCTCAATCAAATTTTTAATCAGTGCGTCAAAATTATTTAAGGAGCCCGCTTGTTGCTCCTCAATTTTTTTCGCAACGCCTTGCAAAGTTTCAGTCAAGCCGGCGAGCGTCGCCAAAAATTGTTCGTTGGTTTGTTTATTTTTATCGAAGTCGTCTTGTCTTTGCTGATTTTCTTTTTGGCGATTTGCTTCAGCGTCTTTAAGCATTTGCGCCATAACCGCGTTGAAATTATCGAGCGCATTTGTAACGAGCGTTTCAAAATCTTTTGCAGAATTTTCTTGTTGCGTTTTAATTTTATCCGCAACTTCATTCAAAGTGGAGATCAAACTTTCCAGAGCCGCAGAAAATTTTTTGTATTCGGCGTCGCGTTCGGCGGCTGAAGTTTGAGCGTGTTGCTTTAAAGTTTCGTCCAGAGATTTCAGCGTGTTCAAAAGCTGTTCATTCATGATTTTGGAAATTTCATTGGCGGTTTCCAATTTCTCGTCGATACTGTTTGAAAAATTATCAAGCGCAGTTGAAAATCTCTCCATTTGCGAGCCGACACCCTTTGTAAAAATTTCTCCGACTTTTTCGGCTCCTCCTGAACTCAACTTTTCAATCGCCGCGCAGATTTTATCGACGTAAGTTCCAAGTTTTTCATCAAGCCCGTCATAAATTGCCTGCGCTACGTCTTCGCCGATATTTTTTATATCTGTGCTGATGGTTTGAAGTTCCGTCGTCTGATTTTGCGCCTCGACATTATTTTTCTCCAGCCAAGAATTTTCTGTTGCAACTTGCCCGCCGATATTTTTTAACTCCGTCGTTTGATTTTGAGCTTCGGAATAATTTTCCTTCAACCAATCTTCTGCAGAGCGGCGCGGAAATTTTTTGTCAATCTCTTCAGCCAAACGCTGAACGTTGCTTTGAAAATTTTTTACCAGAAAATGATGAGCGACGCTGTAAACGAGCGCGGCTCCGATTCCGACAAGCGAAGTCACGAACGCCGACTCAACGCCCGACAAAAGTTGTGCGATGCCGCCTTTCAATTTTTCAATGTCGCCGCTCGTCATGTCAACGCCGCTTAAACCGAATGTCAAGCCCGCGAACGTCCCCAAAATTCCCAAGCCCGTAAAAATTCCGCCGTATGCTTGCCAGAAATTCATGTTCATTCCGCTCGTCAGATTTTGTGGATTAAAAAATTCTGCCGCGTCCGTCGTCGAGTAAATTTTTTCGTCCGTTCGCGTCAATGTCTTTTCAAAATTTTTCCAAACCGCCTTAAGCAATTTTGTTTCTTCAAACGCGGCGTTGATGTCTTGAGAATTGATGACGGTTTCGATTTCCTTATTTATGTTACGAATTTTCCACGCGAAGAAAAAAATGTAAATGACAAATAAAATTGCGGCAACGACAATCGAGCCTATTCCCCATGACGATAAAAAAATTTCCTTTAAAAACTCAATCAAATTAATCCTCTCCTTCCGAAATTATTTTACAACAGCAGATTTTTTGGCGCAACGGAGAAAAATTTTTCGCCTTTGACGTATTGACTTTTTGATTTTTTGCGGTTATCATTGGCGGCGTAGAAAAAATTCAAAACTATTGGGAGTGATAAATCATGGCAGGAGAAAAATACACGACGAAAGCTCAACAGGCAATTCAAGCGGCGCAACAACTCGCCGCAATGAAATATCATCAAGAATTCAATTCGTTGCACTTGATGCTCGCGCTCGCCAAAGAACCCGAAGGCTTGTTGGCGACAATTTTTCAAGAGTGTCAAACCGATTTGCCGATGCTGAAAGTCAAACTCGAAGCGGAGCTGAATAAAATTCCGCAAGTCAAAGGGCAAGAGCGACTTTCAATGGGCGTCGACCTCGCAAGAGTTATCGGCAAGGCAAAGGAATATGCCGCGTCAATGAAAGATGAATTTATCAGCACGGAACATTTGCTCCTTGCGCTTGTCACGGACGGCAAAAAGGAACTTCAGGACATTTCCAAGGAATTTAAACTCGGCAAAGACAAAATCGACGCCGCGATAAAAAAATATCGCAAGCAAAATGTCACGAGCGAAAATCCCGAAGAAACTTATCAAAGCCTTTCAAAATTCGGGCGCGATTTGACGCAAGCCGCTCGTTCGGGGAAATTGGATCCGGTCATTGGGCGCGATGAAGAAATTCGCCGCACGATTGAGATTTTAAGTCGCAGAACAAAAAATAACCCGGTTTTAATCGGTGAACCGGGCGTGGGAAAAACTGCTATCGTCGAAGGGCTCGCCAGAAGAATTGTTGCGGGCGATGTCCCCGAATCTTTGAAAAACAAAACGCTTTATGCTTTGGATATGGGCTCGCTCATTGCCGGCGCAAAATTTCGCGGCGAATTCGAGGAGCGTCTTAAATCCGTGCTCAACGAAATTACAAAGTCGGAAGGACAGATTCTTCTTTTTATCGATGAAGTTCATACGGTCGTTGGTGCGGGCAAAGCGGAAGGAGCAATGGACGCGGGAAATATTTTAAAGCCGATGCTCGCTCGCGGCGAATTGCGTTGCATAGGCGCGACAACTCTTAACGAATACAGAAAATATATCGAAAAGGATACCGCGCTTGAAAGACGTTTTCAGCCCGTCATGGTCGGCGAACCGAGCGTTGAGGATACAATTACAATTCTGCGCGGGATTAAGGAGCGTTATGAAGTTCATCACGGCGTAAGAATTCGCGACGCCGCCCTTGTTTCTGCCGCAACTTTGTCCGACAGATACATTTCCGACAGATTTTTGCCCGATAAGGCGATTGATTTAATGGACGAGGCGGCTGCCAAACTCAGAACGGAAATTGAATCTTTGCCCGCGCCCATTGACGAGACGCGCAGAAAAATTATGCAACTTGAAATTGAGGAGCAGGCACTCAAAAAAGAAACAGACGCCGCGTCAAAAGAAAAATTAAATTCGATCGCCGAAGAAATTTCTCAGCTTAAGGAGAAGGAAAAAAATCTGCGCGATAAATGGGAGGCGGAAAAACAATCGATTCTGCGCGTCAGAGCGATTAAAAAAGAAATCGACGCCGTCAACAACGAGATCGAAGAGGCACAACGCGCTTACAATCTTCAAAAAGCGTCCGAACTCAAATACGGCAAGCTCCCGCAACTCATGAACACTTTGAAAAAATTTGAAGAAGAAATTGCCGCGCAGAATAAAGACAATCGCCTTTTGAAAGAAGAAGTCGGCGAAGAAGACATTGCCCGCGTTGTAAGTCGTTGGACGGGCATTCCGCTTACAAAAATGCTTATGGGCGAACGCGAAAAACTTTTGCACTTGGAAGACACTTTGCATGAACGAGTTGTCGGACAAGATGAAGCGGTTAGAGCCGTCAGCGAAGCGATTCTCCGCGCCCGCGCAGGCATAAAAGATCCCAATCGCCCAATCGGATCGTTTATCTTTCTCGGACCGACCGGCGTAGGAAAAACCGAATTGGCAAAAGCTCTCGCCGAAGCTCTTTTCGACGACGAACGCAGTATAATTCGCGTTGACATGTCCGAATACATGGAGAAACATACCGTTGCAAGATTAATCGGCGCGCCTCCCGGCTATGTCGGCTACGATGAAGGCGGGCAATTAACCGAAGCCGTCCGCCGCCGCCCTTACAGCGTCATTTTGCTTGACGAGATCGAAAAGGCGCACAGAGATATTTTCAACGTCCTTTTGCAAATTCTTGACGACGGACGCTTGACGGACGGAAAAGGTCGCGTCGTCAATTTCAAAAACACCGTTATAATCATGACGAGCAATTTGGGATCGCAAGAAATTCTGCAACGCGCAAAAATCGGCTTTATCACCAACAAAGATTTTATTGAGGCGGAAAATATTATCAAAAATCTGCTTAAAAACCATTTCAGACCCGAATTTTTGAACAGAATTGATGATATTGTCGTATTTAAATCGCTTGCGAAGGAACAAGTCAAAGCCATTGCGCAAATTTTGCTTAAAAATCTCAGCGAACGGCTTGAAAAACAAATTAATGTTCAACTTTCTTGGACGGATTCTGCCGTTGAGGCTCTTTCAAATCAAGGTTTTGATGCAAATTTCGGCGCGAGACCGCTTAAACGCCTTTTGACTCACACCGTCGAAACCGAATTGAGCAAAAAAATTATTTCGGGCGAAGTCAAGGACGGCGACACCGTCGAAATAAATTTTGACGGAAACAACTTTACTTTCAACGCCAAAATCAATCTCAAGAAATAAATCTCCTTTCATAAAAAATTTTCCCGACTTCGGTCGGGATTTTTTTTTGCAGGAAAAAAATTTAAGGCGCAGAAAAATGTTTTTGAGGTGGCTTGATGGAAAAATTTAATCCGAGTTACAGTTTGACCGAATTTAAGCAATCAGATTTCAAAATAACAAGGACTGCTCAAGAGAATGCAAAAGATTTAGGTTTTAACAGAGATGGCATTCACGAAGTTGTATCAGCTATGGAGCTAAAACATTTTTACAAATCAATGACTTCCTACGCCAATCACAAAATTTGGCAAGACGTTTATCATGTACCTTACGGCGATTTAATTTTGTACGTGAAATTTACTCAGAATGTCATTTCGGAATTTACTTTGTTGTCATTTAAGGAAAAATAGGAGTGATTTTATGGAAAATACAATGATTCACCCGATAACGGGCGAGATTCTCTATCGCAACATAAAACCTGCCGAATATACTTACAAGGAACAGAGAATTACAGTCGATCAACCCGGTTGGTATCCGCAAAGAGAAAATTATACCGGTGACGACGTAATTTTATCGCAGGAAGACATGGCGGCAACCGATTATGCATTGGACATTATGAAGGAACGTCACAAGAAATTTTTGGAAGAACAAAATCTCGGCTTTGAAAATATTTCTTTTGCTTAAAAAAAATTATCCCGACAGAAATTTATCTGCCGGGATTTTTCAATGCCCGGATTTTTTAAATCGCCCGCCGACAATGTCGTTGACGGGATAAATCGTAATGAAAGCGCGCTCGTCCATGTCCAAAACAATTTCTTTAAGCTTGTCGACTTCCAAACGAGTCACGACGCAATATAAAATTTCTTTGCTCTGGCGAGTGTAGCCGCCTTCGCCGTGCAAGAGTGTTACGCCGCGTCCGAGTTTCGCATTAAGTTCGTCCGTCAATTCGTAGGGAATATTCGTCACAATCATAATCGCGTACATTTCGTCCAAGCCTTTAATCACAACGTCAATCATTTTGGAAATCACGAAGTAAGCGAAGAGCGAATACATTGCCTTATCCCAGCCGAATAAAAGTCCCGCGCCGCTCAAAATAAAAAGATTTATGAACATGACGACTTCGCCGACAGACCAGATAGTTTTTTTGTCAACGATAATCGCAACAATCTCCGTGCCGTCAAGGGAGCCGCCCGCCCGCATTATCAGCCCGACGCCGATACCGTCAATTATTCCGCCGAAAATCGCCGCAAGGAACGGATCATTTGTCACTTTCGGATATTGCCCGATGACTTCAGACCATACGCTTAAAAAACAAATCGCAACTATCGTGGCGATGACAAAACTTTTTCCAATCTGTTTGTAAGCCAGCCACAGGAACGGAATGTTGAAGGCGATTAAAAAAGTTCCGAGCGGAAGCCCCGTGACATATTGCGCCATAATCGACAAGCCGACAACTCCGCCGTCAATAACTTCGTTTGGAATCAGAAAAAGTTCAAGACCAATCGCCGCGATAACTGCGCCGATACAAAGTTGAATATATTTTTTCACGTAAGCCGAAACATTGCTGCGCGGAATTTTTTTATCAGTCAAAGAAATCACCTCGCGCCGATTATAAAATATCCTTCGGCTTTGCGCAATGAAATTTATCTGCAACGCAGGAATTTTGAAAGCAATTAGGAATTAAGAATTAGGAATTAGGAATGAATTTCTTAATCATCAAAAAGGAGGAGATGGAATGTTAAGAGCTTATGACATAACCGAACTTCGCGCAGGTATGAAAGTCGGGCGAGCCGTTAAAGATTTTGACGGAAAAATTATCATCAAGGAAAATGTCAAATTGACTTCGGAGTTGCTTGACAATCTGCGCGGGAAAAATGTTTTCTCGGTTTATATCGACGTGACGCCCGAAGAATACGCGCCGACCACTGCCAAGAATGAACATTTGCTCGACATAGAGTATCTGGGCTATTACAAAAGTTGCTTTACCTCGACGCAAAATCTTTATTACGGTTGCGCGAATACCAACGAAATCGACATGAAGGAATTGGCGGATTTGATTCGTGCAGAAAATGTTACGGAACTTTGCAACGACGGCGCGAAGGCGATAACTCAAATTCACAACATGAAACGCGACGGCGATTATATAATTCATCATGCGCTGAACGTCGGAATTTTATCGGGAATTATGGCGCAATGGCTTGACTTCAGAGCGCAACAAGTCGGGGAGCTGATTATGACGGGGCTTTTGAGTGAGATTGGAAAAATGAAAATCTCCAAAGGCATTTTGAACAAAACCGGCAAGCTCGATGAAGATGAATTTAATGAAGTCAAAAAACATGCGGTTTACGGCTACGCAATTTTGTTGAACTCGCCGCTGAAGAAATTGAAAAATGTTTTGCTCGGCGTTTTGCATCATCATGAACGTTGCGACGGGAGCGGTTATCCGAGCGGCTTGCGCGGCGACAAAATCAGCGACTTCGGAAAAATAATTGCGGTTTTAGATATTTATGATGCAATGGCGACAAACAGATCTTATGCCAAGAGAAATTCGCCCTTCGACATCATCAAAGTTCTTTACGGCGACGCGCTGGCGGGAAAACTTGAAACTCATTTTGTTGTTGTCTTCGTGAAAAAACTTTTGCAGGCTCTCAACGGCAGTTGGGTCGGGCTCAGCGACGGGCAACGAGCAAAAATTGTTTACATTGACGATTCAAGAGTTACGGCGTTGCCGATTGTTCAGACGACAAAGGAAGAATTTATTGATTTGAATCGCCGAACAGATTTAAAAGTTGATTCTATCCTTACCGCCAACGAAGTGTGATCATTCCCCCTTTTTTCTAAAGTGGGTTCGCAAAACCCTCGCGGCGACTCGCTGTTTCGATTCTTTCAAAATCATTTTTGCAAATAGGATCAACTTTTTCTTTGCTGCGCCCAAAGAAAAAGTTGCAAAAAGAAAGGGCGTTTGACCGGCAATAGAAACATCCTGTTTCTGTTGCCGGCGGGCGCACGTCCTGTGCGCCCGTGTCTTCACTCACATTTAATGATTTTTTCCGCATAGAGCTTGCGAAAATTTTTAAAGCTTCCAAGTCCGTCCCTTATGACTCGGACTTTAAAATTTTTCTCGGAAAGTCGGAGAAGCCAAGAATTTTTTTCGCCTGCAATTTCATTTGTCACATGAACTCCGCCATTGAACAAAAGCGGCGCGAGTAATATTTTTTCTGCGCGGGATTTTTTTAACCTCTTAAGCACGTCGGAAAAATTCGGAGTGTCCGTTTCTTCGATTACGCCGATATGAATTTTTTCGCCCGCCAATCGCTGAAGATTTTCATAAACAGGATTATGTCTGTGCGGCGAGCCGTGCCCGATTAAAATTAAATCTTCGTCCTCCGTTTTTTTGAAGCAGTCAAGGATCGTTGCGAAAATTTTTTTGTCAAAGTCCGAAGAACAATTTTCGCTGAACAGCGGCGGGATTATTTCAACGTCGGGTGCCGCGCAGATTTTTATTTTGTTGTCAAACTCTTCGCCGGGCGTCAAAAGCGTCGGCAATAAAATTATTCGCTTGAAACCTTCGGCACGGAGTTTTGAAATTTCTTCGGCGGGCGTCGACATGAAAATTTTTCGCCGCGCCAATTTTTTTATCATGAAATTCGACGTGAACGCTTGTCGCACTTCAAAGTTCGGAAATGCCGCCGAAATTTCTTCCGCAAGTTTGTCGAAAATATTTTTGCGAATAAAATCATCTGCTGAGCCGAAAGTTGCCAAAATTATCGCGCCGTCAAGCATTGGCAACCTTTTCAATTTCTGCCGCGATTTTGTTACAAATCCTGTTCAGCTGATTTTTATCGGGTCCTTCCGCCATTACGCGAATTAAAGGCTCCGTCCCCGAAGGTCTGACTAAAATTCTGCCCGTGTTCCCAAGTTCAATTTCGCCTTCCTTTATCGCCAGCTTTACCGCCTCCGAGTCTTCGCAGGCTTTTTTATTTTTCACGCGGACATTAATCAAAACTTGCGGATAAGTTGTCATCAGCCCGTTCAATTCGCTTGCTGTGGCTTTGAATTTTTTCATGGCGGTTAAAACTTGCAGAGCAGTTATCAAACCATCGCCCGTCGTCGAATAGTCGGAAAAAATTATATGACCCGATTGCTCGCCGCCCAATCTGTGGTTGTTCGCCCGCATATTTTCCAAAACGTAACGATCTCCTACCGCCGTAATTTCGCAAGCCAAATTCATTTCCTCGACGGCTTGACGAAAACCAATATTCGACATGACGGTCGCAACGACGGTTTTTTTCGGCAACGCGCCAACTTTCATCATCAACTTCGCGCAAATAATCATAATGTGGTCGCCGTCAATAATTTCGCCCTTCTCGTCAATGCAAAGGCAACGGTCGGCGTCGCCGTCATGCGCAATGCCAATGTCCGCATGATTTCTCAAAACCGCCAGCCGCAAATTTTCCATGTGAGTCGAGCCGCAATAATCGTTTATGTTAATCCCGTTCGGCTTGTTGCCAATCAAAATCAACTCCGCGCCCAATCGCTCCAAAACTGTCGGCATCGCCTTATACGCCGCGCCGTTCGCGCAGTCCAATACAATTTTCATGCCGTCAAATCTTTCCGAAGTCGTGCTCATCACAAAGCTTATATAATCCTCCAAAAGATTTTGCCGATATTCAATGTGCCCGACGCCTTCGCCCGTCGGTCGCGAAAGTTTTTCTCCGTCCTCAAGCTCGCGGACAATTTCTTCAATCTCATCTTCGACTTTGTCGGGCAATTTGTATCCGTCGCCGCCGAAAAATTTTATCCCGTTGTCGTGAAAGGGATTGTGTGACGCGCTGATTACAATTCCCGCCGCCGCATGAAGTTTTCTTGCCAAATAGGCAACGGCAGGAGTCGGAACCACGCCCGCCAAAATCGCGTTGCCGCCCGCAGAACAAATTCCCGCAACCAATGCCGCTTCCAACATTTCGCCCGATATTCTGGTGTCGCGTCCGATTAAAATTTGCGGTCTGCCGTCCGAATGTTGCCCGAAATAAATTGTTGCCGCACGCCCCATTTTGTATGCCAATTCCGGCGGCAACTCGGTATTTGCCTCGCCGCGCACGCCGTCCGTTCCAAATAATCTTGCCATTAACACTACCTCCGAATAAAAATTTTTCGCCGCCATTTTAGCCCTTATCGCCGCTTAAGGCAACAAAAAAACTCGCCGCAATTTTTTCGACGAGTAAATATTTTCTTCATTCCTAATTCTTAATTCCTAATTCCTAATTAAAAAAGACCCGCCGCAATTTTTTCGACGGGCTGAATTTTTTATTCCGATTTATTTTTTGCCAAAGATAAAGCTGTCAAGCAAATCGATAAGCTGTCCGATTTCGGGCTTGGAAATTTGGGCACTCGCGCCGAGTTCTTCGCCCTTCAAACGCATTTCGTCATTGATAAGCGAAGAGAACAATACGAACGGTATATTTTGAAGTTTGTCGCTGTGGCGAACGAGTTTCAAAAGTCTGTGTCCGTCCATTTTGGGCATTTCGACATCCGAAACGATAACGCCGACATGTTCAGTAATGCTGCCTTCTTTAGCCGCAAGTCCCTGCAGATATTCCCAAGCGTCTTGACCGTTGCCGAAGTCGCGAACAAATCTGTAGCCCGAATCATGCAACGTCGAAACGAGCAAATCACGGAGCATGGGCGAATCTTCCGCAACAACCACATGAACATCCGAACGCATCGAACGAACATCAGCGTCGGCATCGGCTACCGTCGTGAGTTTCGCATTTATTTCCGGATTTATCTCCGCAATTATCGTCTCGAAGTCAAGGAGCAAAACGATTCGGTCGGGCATTTTGATTATGCCGACAACGCGGCTTTGATCTCCGACTTCGGGCGCGGGCTCCATGTCTTTCCAAGAAATTCTGTGAATGCGCGAAACATTTTCCACCAAAAAGCCTATGTCGAAGTTGTTAATTTCCGTGACGATAATATTTTTTGCCTCGTCGCCGTTCGTGACGTTCAAGCAACGCGGAAGATTTACCAAAGGAATTGCTTTCCCGCGCAAAGTAAACAAGCCGTCAATGTAAGGATGCGCCTGCGGCATCGCGGTAACGGGGATGCGCTGAATTACTTCGCGAACTTTCGCAACGTTTATCCCGTAATTCACGCCGCCTATGCTGAACTCCACTATCTCAAATTCGTTTGTCCCGCTCTCCAGCAAAATCCCTTTGGCGTCGCCGAGAGTTGCATTTCCCTTGCGTATTTTATCATTCGCCATTAAATCCGCCTCCATTTATTTTAACCCTTTTAACGCAACGAAATTTCGCCGAAAAAATTTTTTATCCTTCAATCGCAGGCGGCTATCGCAAATTTTTTAGGAATATTAAACGGCTAAATTTTTTCTGCTATAATTTCATCAATGCCGCTCCCTTGACGGCGGTAACGCTTGAGAAGGGAGGTGATAATGTGGAGATTATTATCCTGCTCGGCGTGACTGCAGTCGGTGGAACAATCGGTACTGTTATTGGCGGACTGATCCTCGACTACATCCGCTCTAAAAGACAGTAAGCGGCAATCACTTCTACTTATTGCCCCAGACAATCGGAATAACCAACCGGTTAGGCAAAACGAATCCCCCGTCGGTTAACCACTCCGGCGGGGGTTTTTCGTTTTGGTGATATTGTGGAACTACGATTTCTTATCCTACTCTTATTATTCGGCATCATTAATTTATCATAAGCCCGCCGCCTTGTCAAGAAAGAACGAAGCCTCGCGCAGTTCCTCACGCTGCAAGCGGTTTTCGTTTCGTATTGCCTTTCTCAGCCGGCGAGAGCATTTAACATGTCTTCGCGAGTAATTGCATATGTTCCCGACTTTCTTAAAACAATTCCCGCCGCCAAGTTCGCGATATATGCGCCGTCAACGGGTTTCAAGCCGCCCGCCAATGCCATTGCAAAAACTGCCGCAACTGTATCAGACGCGCCTGCGCTGTCGAAAACTTCCTGAACACTTGTCGGCAAATGAACGGCATCATCTTCCGTTACGAGCGTCATTCCCGAAGCCGAGCGCGTCGCCAAAACATTTTTCACTTTGAATTTCCGCATGATATAGCGTCCCGCTCGTTCCGCCGCGTCGTCGTCTTCCGTGTCTATCGGACTTAAAAGGATTTTATTTATCTTCGCAACGTTCGGCGTTATGTAATCGGCTTGCGCATATTTTATCCATTGCTGACCGTAAGGCATGACGATGACGGGCACTCCGTGATTGTGCGCCGCCCGAATTACCGACGCGCAAAATCTCTCCGTGCAAACTCCTTTTTCATAATCCGCCAAAACTATCGCATCCAAACTGTCATTGAGTCGCCGCTTGACAAAACTTTTTAATGCCTCGAATTGTTCGTCCGTGCGAGGCGTCATATCTTCAAAATCCATGCGGAACATTTGAACATGCCCGCTCATGATTCGGACTTTTGTCGTCGTAGGCCACTCGGTCGCTATCAAACCGTCTTGATCAATGCCGCTCTCGTAAAGTTGCGTCGAAAGCGTTTCAAAATTATGATCGTCGCCGACGAAGCCCGCAACGGAAGTTTTGCAGCCGAGAGTCGCCAAGTTATTCGCGATATTCGCCGCCGCGCCGAGTGAAGTTTTGCGCTTAATAATTTTCGCAACGGGCACGGGCGCGTCACTTGCAAATTTTTTCACGTCGCCGTAATAATATTTGTCCATCATGATGTCACCGATAACCAAAACGTTGCACTTGCCGACTTTATTTCTGAAAAAATTTTTCCAATCGTCTTTTGTCATAAAATCATCCTCCAAAATTTTTTTGGTCATTATATCACGAACTTTGCAGGGGATAAATGTTCTCGCGCAGAAATTTTCTTGCTGACAAAAATTTGAGGAGGGAAAGATTTTGAATCCCGAAGCCGCGATTTTTTATAAAAAAAAAGCTTTGGCGGAACGCCTGCTGAAAATTCCCGTCGAAGATTTGAAAATTGCCCCAAAACAATCTTGGTACGGAGAATATCTCGCGCTTTTGGCAATTCGCCTTGAAAATCCGCTGATTAACTTCTTGAAAAAAGATTTTATCGAAGAATTGAGAGGCTTTTACGAACAAAATCTTGAAAAATCCGAGCGGGAATTGGCTCTTTTGGGCATGATTCAATTTGTCGAGCCGACGGAAATTAAAATCCCGTTCAACATGCATTTGTGGCACAAAAGATTTATTCTCGACCTTCAATCGGTTTTTCTGAATCAATTTATCTATCCGAATTACTCCGACGCCGAAATTGCAACTTATTATCTTGCGCGTCAAAAAAATTGGCGGCCCGAGAAAAGAAAAATCCGCGCAGTTTTTCTCGTTCATGCCCGCGCCGTCTGCGATAAAATTTTTCCCGTTTACGAAGCGATGAAGGAGCGCGAAGACTTCGAGGCTTTTTTGGTTGTTCATTCGGAAAGTGACTTCAAATACAACGAAAATTCGCGGTCATATTTTTACAATCGCTATCCCAACGATAAAATTTACGATTACGGTTTGATGGATCTTCGGAAATTGAATCCCGATTATGTTTTTCTCACAAATCCTTACGAAAGTCGGAGAAATTTTCCGAGCTTCAGAGTCAATGACATTGTGAAATTCGCAAAAGTTTGCATGATAAGTTACGGCGCAACGTTATCTTCCGCTTTTGCAGAGAGATTGTTTGACGATTTCCCGAATTTTTATCGGAACATTTATCTGTTTTTCGCTTCGGCGGAAGGCGTAAAAAATATTCTCGACAAAAAATTTTCGCAGGAAATATCGGCGGGTTATAAGCACGTTGAGTTTTTCGGCTACCCGATTTTGAAAAATTATTATCGACCGGAGAAAAAATCTTCGGCGGCGAAAAATATTTTGTGGGCTCCGCGCTGGCTTTATGATGAACGTTGGGGCGGCAGTCACTTTTTGGAGTACAAAAATAATTTCATTGCCCTGCGCGGGAAATACGGCGCGAAAATTAAATTGACTTTTCGCCCGCACATGCGCCTTTTCCGCGATTTGATAAGCAAAAATCTGATGACGGAGCAGGAGGTTGAGGATTACAAAAATTTTTTGAAAGAAAATCACGTGATTTATCAAGCCGATATGTCCGACATGGATAAAAATATTCGCGACGTTGACATTTTCATTTGCGATTATTCGTCCGTGATGATTTGTTTTTTCTTGACGGGCAGACCGATTATTTATTGCGAATTTCCGAACGCAAAACCTTTTCCCGAATATGAAGAAATGTTTTCGGCAATGTATATCGCCCGCAGTTGGAAGGACGTTGAAAATTATCTTGATGAATTGATTAAAGGCAATGATATTTTGTCGGAAAAGCGGTCGAAGGTTGCGAAAAAAATTTTTGACACTCACAAGGACGCGACGGAAAAAATTATCGGGCGCATTGTCCAAGATTTTAATCAAAGTCTCGCATAAAACAAATTGAGTTCCGACTCGGTCGGAATTTTTTTGCAGGGATAAAAGCCGCCGCGCAAAAAAAGCAATCAAAAATTAAAACCGGGGCTTGTTGGTAAAGTCAAGTAAAATGAAAACATAGGCAATTCCTTGATAAAATGATTTTGAAAAAAGAGGAAATGCTTATGTCAAATTCATTTTACCAAAAAGATTTAACGGATACGCAGCGGAACAAGATAAAATTTTTGTTCGAGAAGTCCAAGAAGGACGCCCGTCGCTTAAGAATTTTCGCCACATTGCTGCTCGTTTCGACAAACTGTCCACCTGCTTTTTCAATTTTGTCTTACTTGCCTCTGCTGCCATTCACTTTTAATTTACCAACAGCCCTTGGAACGAAAATTTTTTATTACGCATTACGTATTGCCTTTCGGCGGGCAGGAAAAAATTCGCGGCGGCAGAATATTTTTTCGCGGGAGGGATTTAATTTGATTGTCTCATGGAACACAACGAACGCTTGCAACATGTATTGTGCGCACTGCTACCGCGACGCCGGCTGTAAAGCCGAAGAAGAACTTTCAACCGCCGAAGCGAAAGAACTTTTAAATCAGATTGCCCGCGCAGGTTTCAAGATAATGATCTTTTCGGGCGGCGAACCGCTGATGCGTCCCGACATTTTGGAGCTCGTCGAACACGCAACGAATTTAAAATTAATCGCGGTTTTTGGAACGAACGGAACTTTGATAACTCGGCAAATGGCAAAAGATTTAAAATCGGCGGGAGCAAAAGGCATGGGAATTTCTTTAGACTCGCTCGACGCCGAAAAGCACGATAAATTTCGTTCGTTCGCGGGCGCATGGCAAGGCGCGGTTGACGGCATGAAAAATTGTCTGGCAGAAAATTTGCCTTTCCAAATTCATACAACGGTTATGGATTGGAATCAACATGAGTTGGAAGCTTTAACGGACTTCGCAGTTGAAATCGGGGCGAAGGCGCATCATTTTTTCTTTTTGGTACCGACGGGCAGAGCCAAGACGATTGAAGAAGAATCTCTCCGCGCAGAAGGTTACGAAAATGTTTTAACGCGAATCATGCGCAAGCAACAGGAAGTTTCAATCGAACTCAAGCCGACCTGCGCGCCGCAATTTTTGAGGATAGCGGATCAACTCGGCATGAAACTTCGATTTAAGCGCGGCTGTTTGGCGGGTTTAAGCTATTGCATAATCAGCCCGCGCGGAAAAGTTCAGCCGTGCGCTTATCTTAACATGGAGCTCGGCGACGTTCGCGAAATTCCTTTTGATGAACTTTGGCGGTCGAATAAAATTTTGAAGACACTTCGGACACTTGAATACAGCGGGAATTGCGGCGGCTGTAAATATAAAAACAAATGCGGCGGCTGTCGGGCACGGGCGGCTTGCTACAACGGCGGCGACTTTATGAGCGGCGAGCCTTGGTGCAATTTCAATCGACATTAAAAATTTTGAAGACACTTCGGACACTTGAATACAGCGGGAATTGAGGCGGTTGCAAATATAAAAACAAATGCGGCGGCTGTCGGGCACGGGCGGCTTGCTACAACGGCGGCGACTT
>ERZ842401.232-NODE-232-length-77208-cov-8.297876_pt1 | contig 77208 bp, 75 predicted proteins | sample MGYA00521270_ERZ842401 | MGnify/ENA primary metagenome ERZ842401 (study PRJEB31892, sample SAMEA3878208) | bioreactor metagenome | biome: Moose rumen | place: Sweden | collected 2011-10 | study: EMG produced TPA metagenomics assembly of the PRJEB12797 data set...
GTCAGGTCGCGCACTATTTTTTTTATCCGAAACTCCGCGTCCAAATAAATCACGTTCGCGTGAACTGTTGCCCGACGCTCAGATTGAATCGTTCAGCCGCACCGCTCGGCAACTCCAATGCGCCCCACGCTCCAAGGCAAACGCTCATGCCAAGCCACGGTGTCAGGTCGCGCACTATTTTTTTTATCCGAAACTCCGCGTCCAAATAAATCACGTCAATCGCAAAGCGCATGAAGAGCATATGCACGCTGTTACACGGCGCGAGGAGCAAGCCGCAATCTTCCTTAAGACGCCGACGCCCCATAAGCCCGCGCAGTCGGCTCAAGAAACTTTCCGCCAACTCAATCTCCAGCGTCGCGCCGTTGATATAAAATTTCTCCACGTGAATCACCTTAAAATTTTGGCGAGGACGAGGAGCGCAATGCCAATCGCCAACAGGATAAACAGAATCGGGAGCGCGATAAAGAACATCAGCGCGGCGAACGCAAGACCGATTAAAATCGCGGCGATTTGAGCAAGACGACTGCCGTTAAGAAGGGCGCGAACGAACGAGCCGACCGCTCGCCCAAAAATGTTCGTGTCGTCAAAATTTATGTACGTCCTGCGCGTATTGAATTCGTAACTGCGCCGTTGCTCGCGAAAAGTTTCGTCATTTATGCGCCCGCTGTCCTCGCCCGCGTCAATCGTCACGCCCCGATAAAAATTTTTCTCTGTGCGCGTCAGCTCGCGAACGTTGCCCTCGGTATTTTCGTAGCCGCAAAAAACGCACCGCATTGAATTGCCCAAATCCTTGCCGCAACGTCGACATTGCATAGCAATCGCCCTCCCAATCGTCAACGAATTTTTTTTACCGTATCCTGCTCCGAATACTCAATCGCCGGCAGTTCCAGCTTGCAACCGTTCCGCAACGAATCCACCGTCGCGAAGAATGTCCGCCGCAACGTCTCAACCTCTTTGGTCGCCACATTTTTTGACGACAGCTCAAACAAGCGGTTTATCGCCGTCGAAGTCAGCCGCATCGCCGCCAATTTGAATTCCCGTTCCGTCTGAATAAATATTTTCCTGTCCCACGCGATTTTTAACAGCTTAATCCACGATACCGGCGTCAACGCGTAAGTGCTTTTCCAATACGTCGCCTGTTGCTTGTGGTGACGGAAACAGCTCAAGCTCTCGGTGAAGCGAAACAATTTCCCCTTGCTAAGGAGCTGAAGCCACGTCGACACGTCAACCAGGCTGAAAAAGCCGCGCTCGTCCTCGTTCCAACACAAATCATTGTCACGCAGGAACTTCTTGCGAATCAAAACGGTAGTCGGCTCGCCTATGTAGTTGTCCCACAGGAAAAGCAATCTGCCCGCCGCGTTGCCCGTAAGCGTCACGTTATCCTTGAATAACGCCTTGCTCTTGCCGATAACCTTGCCGGTCGCGTCAATGTAATCCTTAGCCGAGGTGACAAGCGAAACTTCGGGATTGTTGCGGTAAACGTCAACCATTTGCTCCAACTTGGTCGGATAAAAGCGGTCGTCGTCCATGAGCCAGTTGACATACTCGGCGGCGGGATTGTTATAGCTCCGCGCAAAATTCCAGTTATCGTGCGCGTCAAAGTTTTTATGCCGAAAATATTTTATGCGCTTGTCGTCATAGCCCGCAACCAAACGCTCCGTGGCGTCGTCGGTCGAATTGTCGCTGATAACCACCTCAATGTTGCGGTAGGTCTGATTCAACGCGCTGTCCAGAGCCTCTTTAAAGTACTGCGGGCGATTGAACGTCGGGATAATCACCGTCACCAGCGGGAACAAATCCGCCGAGTAATCGTCCAGAAATTTTTCGCAGCTGTCGCGCTTGAACTTGAACTTAATCCCCGCGTGCGCAATCCACGGCTTATCCTGCGCGGCAACCCAAAGCTTACAGCCCGCCCGCCTAAGCTCCATGCACTGCGCTTGAGTGCCGAACACGCAATCCTTATACCGTTCATGACGCCACGGCAAATCGTATTGCGTCGCGATAAAGAAGCAGTCCAGCATATCAACCTCGCCCGAATAATTCTTGTTCGTGCGATTGGCAGACTTGAGCACCGCGCCGTTCGTCGACAACCGAATCGCGCCGCTCGTGCTCACCGCGCCGATTTTACCGTCGCCCTTGAAAATGTTCAGCAACTCGACCAAAAAATTCTCGTCGACAATGACAAGGTGCTCGTCCAGATAAATCTTATATTTGGCGTCGCTTGACCGCCGCGCCTGTTCGTAGGCGGCAAATCGCTCCGCGCCCTTGACCGCCTTTATCTCCAGTGAAAATTTGTTCGGCACGACGACTTTTTTTAGAGACGCCGTCAACTCCGCGCAGAGTTTTTCGTCCGTCTCGTGGATTATGACCGTTATCTTCCGTTTGTTCAAGGTTGCACCTCAACGAATCTTTTTAATCGCGTCCTGCGCCGAATACTCCGCCGCCGGCAATTCAAGCTTGTAACCGTTCGATAACGCCTGCGCCATCGCCACGAAATATTTTTCCAACGTTTCGACTTCCGCGCCGTGATAATCGTTTTGGAGAGGCAAGCGCAAGCCCCGTACCGCCTGCAACTCGAACCAGCCCAAAATCGCCGTGCGCAATTCCGTTTCCGTAGTGAGGAAGGCTTTTTGCTCCCACGCCTGCTTTATCAGCCGCGCCCATTGAATCGCGGCAAGCGGCGGCGTATACTCCCAGCCCGACGCTATGCCCTTGTGCGCACGATACGCGCTCAGCACCTCGTCGATAAAATACAAATCGCCCTGCGTCAGCAGACGGCAACACGTCGATATATCCGCCAGGTTGAAAAAGCCGCTGTCCTCCGCGTCCCAACACAAATCGTTATCGCGCAGGAATTTCTTGCGAATCAGCACCGTGGTCGGCTCGCCTATGTAATTTTTAAATTCGCTGAAGAGAAGCCGCCCCGCCTCGGAGCCGCCGATTTTCTCCGAAATCTTGACGGGCACATTGACCTCGCCGAGGACTTGCCCGTATTCGTCGATGATGTTGCGCCTGGAAGTGACAAGCGACACGTCGGGATTGGCGCGGTAAATCTCAAGCATCTGCTCCAGCTTGGTCGAATAAAAAATATCGTCGTCCATGAGCCAGTTGACGTACTCGGCGGCGGGATTGTTATAGCTCCGCGCAAAATTCCAATTCTCGTGCGCGTCGAAGCCCTTATGCCGGAAATATTTTATGCGCTTGTCGTCGTAGTCCGCAACCAAACGCTCGGTGGCGTCGTCGGTTGAATTGTCGCTGATAACCACCTCGATGTTGCGGTAGGTCTGATTCAACGCGCTCTCCAAAGCCTCGCGGAGATATTCGGGGCGATTGAACGTCGGGATAATCACCGTCACCAGCGGCAGGAAATCTTTGGCGTATTCGTCGAGAAACAGTCGACAGCTTGCCTTGTCGGACGCAAAAGTTATCTCGTCGTGTGAAAGCCACGGCTCAACCTGCGCGGCGACCCAAAGCTTATAACCCGCACGCTTGAACTCGGCGCATTGAGCTTGCCCGCCAAAGAAACCGTCGCGGAACTCCTCATGACGCCACGGCAAATCATACTGCGTCGCGAACAAGTAGCCGTCGATAACCGCGACCTCGCCCGAATAATTTTTATCGGTGTGCTTGTCGGAGTAAAAGGAAATTCCGTTGAGGGGCAACTCTATCGCGCCGCCCGTGCCCACCGCGCCGATTTGAGCGTCGCTTTGGAATATCGCCAGCAAGTCAATCAGAAAATCCTCCTTGACGATGACCGCCCGCTCGTCCAGATAAATCTTGTACTTGGCGTCGCTCGCCCGCATAGCCGTTTCGTAGGCTAAATATTTCTCGTCGCCCGTGACGGGTTGAACCTCCACCACGTAGCCTTCGGGCGCAACCAATTCCTCCAGCGAACGCGTCAATTCCGGCGTCAAGTTCCCGTCCGTCAAGTGAATCATGAATTCAAATTTTTTCTCGTTCAAGGTAATTCCTCCAGTGTTTAATGTACAGTGCTCTGAAGCTTTCAAACGACCCCAAGCCGTCGCGAATCACGCGGACTTTGAAGCCTTGCGCAGTCAACCGATTAAACCACGAATCGCCCGCGCTCGCAATATCTTCCGCCACGTGCACGCCGCCGTTGAACAAAAGCGGTGCCAAGACAACCTTATCTGCGCGGAAGCTTTTCAACCGCTTAACGACGTCGGCAAAATTGGGCGTATCCGTCGCCTCGATAACCCCGATGTGAACTTTATCGCCCGCCATGCGCTGAAGGCTTTCGTAAACGGGATTGTGTCTGTGCGGCGAACCGTGCCCTGCCAAAATCAAATCCTCGTCGGCTTGCGGCTTGAAGCAGTCGATTATCGTCGCGAGGATTTTCCTGTCAATCGGCTCGCTAAGGAGCGGCGGGGCTATCAAAACGTCGGGTGCCGCGCAGATTCGGATTTTGTTGTCGAATTCTTCGCCGGGCGTGAGGTGCGTCGGCAACAAGATTATCCGCTTGAAGCCCTCCTCGCGCAACTCGACGATTTTATCTGCGGGCGTCTTGTACGAAATGCCTCGGCGTGCCAGCTTGCGTATCATAAAGTTTGACGTGAAGGCTTGACGTATCGCCGTCGCGGGGAAGGCTTGCGCCGTTTCCGTTGCCAAAGTATCGAACGTGGCGCGTATCGAATCGTCCGCCGAGCCGAAGCTTACAAGCACTATCACCCGTTCAGCCGTTGCCAACCTTTTCGACCTCCGCCGCGATTTTGTTGCAAATCCTGTTGAGCTGATTTTTATCCGCGCCCTCCGCCATGACGCGAATCAGCGGCTCCGTGCCCGACGCCCGAACCAATATCCTGCCCGTCGTGCCGAGTTCAGCCTCGCCCTCGGCTATCGCCAACTTAACCGCCGCAGAATTTTGGCAAGCCTCCTTGTCCTGCACGCGCACATTGATTAAAACTTGCGGATAGGTCGTCATGAGCGCGTTGAGACTGCTTGCCGTCGCGTCGAATTTTTTCATAGCCGTAAGGACTTGCAGGGCGGTTATCAAGCCGTCGCCCGTCGTCGAATAGTCGCTGAAAATGATATGCCCCGACTGTTCGCCGCCGAGCCTGTGATTGTTCGCCCGCATGTTTTCCAAAACGTAGCGGTCGCCAACCGCCGTGACTTCGCAACTCAAGCCCAACTCCTCCAAAGCCTGGCGGAAGCCGATATTCGACATGACGGTCGTTACAATCGTCTTATCGGGCAACGCGCCAACTTTGAGCATGAGTTTCGCGCAGATAATCATGATGTGGTCACCGTCGATAACGTCGCCGCGCTCGTCAATGCAAAGGCAACGGTCGGCGTCGCCGTCGTGCGCAATGCCAATCGCCGCGTGATTGCGCAAGACTTCAAGCCGCAACGTTTCCATGTGCGTGGAGCCGCAATAGTCGTTGATGTTGACGCCGTTTGGCTTATCGCCGAGCAAAATCAGCTCCGCGCCCAGCCGCTCCAAAACCGTCGGCATAGCTTTGTAAGCCGCGCCGTTCGCGCAGTCCAATACAATCTTCATGCCGTCGAAGCGTTCGGAGGTCGTGTTCATGACGAAGCTTATATAATCCTCCGACAGATTTTGGCGGCGTTCGATATGCCCGACGCCCTCGCCCGTCGGTCGCTCGAAGTGCTTGCCCGTCTCCATATCGCGCACGATTTGCTCAATCTCGTCCTCGACCTTATCGGGAAGCTTGTAGCCGTCGCCGCCGAAAAATTTAATGCCGTTGTCCTGGAAGGGGTTATGCGACGCGCTGATAACTATGCCCGCCGCCGCATGAAGTTTGCGAGCCAAGTACGCTACCGCCGGGGTTGGTATCACGCCCGCGAGGATGACGTTGCCGCCCGCAGAGCAGATGCCCGCCGTCAATGCCGCCTCCAACATTTCGCCCGATATTCGCGTATCGCGCCCGATTAGGATTTGCGGCGTCCCCTCGGAGTGTCGCCCGAAATAAATCGTCGCCGCCCGCCCCAGCCGATATGCCAGCTCCGGCGGCAATTTCGTATTCGCCTCGCCGCGCACGCCGTCCGTCCCGAATAATCTTGCCATCTTAAACCCTCCGATTAAAAAAATTATCGCCGCCATTTTAGCCCTTATCGCCGCTGAACGCAACAAAAAAGCCCCCGCGAAAATTCCCGCGAAGGCTGAAGCCGATTATTTCTTTTGTTCGGCTAAGAATTGAGTCAAAGTCTTGCCGCCGACGCCCCAGTTATCGAGGTCGTTTTCCTTGACGAGGACGTAGAAAAATTTTTCGTCGACGTTCAAGATTTTACTGGCGGTTTTTGTAAGCTCGGCGATGAGTTGCTCCTTTTGCTCCTTGGTCGGGTGAACCGCATCGATTGAAATTAACGGCATGATTATTCCTCCTCCAACAGTTTAACGACAGCCGCGCCGACGCCTGCCGCCGACGCAGGATTTTGCCCCGTGACAAGCCGCCCGTCCGCCACGACGTGATTGCTCCAATTCGCCGCCGCATGATGAATCGCGCCGTGAGCTTTGAGCGCAGTCTCCAGCAAGAACGGTACAATGTCCGTCGCTTGAACTTCGGACTCCTCGGCGTTCGTGAAGGCAGTCAAGTTTTTGCCCGCGACCAGATAATTGCCGTCGCCAAGCTTGACGTTGACCAGAGCCGCCGGACCGTGGCATACCGCCGCCACTGTGCCGCCGCGTTCGTAAATCGCACGCGTGACCTTATCAATCGCCGGGCTGTCGGCAAAATCCCACATGACGCCGTGCCCGCCCGCAAAAAATATCGCGTCAAAGTCGGCGGGGTTGGCGTCGTCAAGATTGAGCGTGTTCGCCAGCTTGCCTTGAAAGTCGGCGTCGTCCCAAAACTTTTTGTTAATCGGGTCGTTGAGGTCAAGGCTGTCGCCGTCAATGGGAGGCTTGCCGCCCTTAATCGACGCCAAAACGTAATCGAAGCCCGCCGCCGTAAATTTTTCAAGCGGGTGCGTAAGTTCGCTGAGCCAAAAGCCCGTAGGTATGCCCGTCGCGCCCTTGACATTGTTGCTTGTCACGACGCACAGAATTTTTTTCATAAGCATTCCTCCTTAAAATTTTTCCGACAACGGAATCTGCGTCGGCTGATAATCAAAGCGTTGCTCGACTTGAATCAGCGGCGCAACCTGACGGCGATAAGCCCTGTACGCTTCGGAGGCGAAATATTTCTGCGCGGACGCCTCGTTGACGAAGATTATCATTGTGTGAATAAAATTCGGACGCGGTTGCTCGGCGGTCACGAACGCGCCCATAACTCCCGAATCTTCACGAACTGCGCGAATCGCCTCGGCTGAAATAATCCTTTGGAACGTCGCCAAGTTGCTCGGAGCAATTTCAAAGCGGTAAGTTCGGACGCTCGTCCCTACGCCGCTCGCCTTTTGCTCAAGCACAATGCCGTTGACGGGCAAAATCTTCAAGCCGGCAAGGTAGGGCAACCGCTCGGCGCGGTACTGCTGAAACGCCTCGCTCGTGCTGTGTATCCGATAAGCCTCGTCGTTCGCGTAAATCTCAAGCAGTCGCATTAAGTTGGGATTGTCGCGCTCCAATGCGCCGTAGAGGGCGTAAGTTCCCGCCTCGTCCGCCGTCGTCGGAGCCAATATCCTCGCGCCCATTTCCGCTATTAGCGGCATATCGCCCGCCGTAGATTCGACGACCGCCCATTGAACTCGCGGCATATTGCCTTCGGGCGTGCGCACCGATTTTGCCGCCGCCGTTGCCGTCAACATCAAAATCACTCCCAAAATCGCCAAAAATTTTCTCACGGCTCAAACCTCCAATAAAGCCCTTGCGTTGTCGACGTAAATTTTATTTATCAAGCCGCGCCGCGTCAATTCGGTGTCGAAGAGATTTTTCTTGCGCAAGATGACCTGCGCGGGGACGTAGGGATAATCGGTGCCTAAAATTATTTTGTCGAGATCGGCGATTTTGGTCAGCATGTCGAATTGTTCGGGCATGGGGTCGCCAGCCGTGTCGAAGAATAATTTTCCGACGCCCGCCGCGAAGTTTACCGGCTCCATTAAGTTCATTGCCGCCAACATTTGGAACATTGCGCCCGCCCGTTGCTTCATGTAGGGCAGGAACGAGCCGCAATGCGGGACGACGACTTTTAATCGCGGGAATTTTTCGAGCGTGCGATTCGCCAACATGTTCAAGACGGCTCGCGTGGTGTCGGCGGGGTATTCAAACAGTGCCATAACTTTGCCCGTCACGACGCCCGTTCTCGGCAACGTCCGCGCAGGGCCGGGGTGAATTATCACCAATGCGCCTTGCCCGTCAAGTTCGGCAAAAATCGGGTCGAGGGATTCGTCACCCAAATACACGCCGTCGGAATTGCTTGCGACCTTTACGCCGAGTGCGTCCAAGTTTTCCGTCGCGTGATGAAATTCCTCAATCGACTCCTCAACGTTCGGCAAGGGCAACGTTGCCGCGAAGCCAAATTTATCGGGATACTTGCGGCAGAGGTCGGCGAACTCCTCATTGACAGCCCGCGCAAATTTTCCGTCCGATATGTGCGGCGTCGCCATGGACAAGACCGTAAAATCTATGCCCGCCGCCGCCATGAATTGCAAATGCTCCGCCGCCGACCACCTCGGCAACGGGAAGCCCTCCTCTGCCGCCGCGTCTATGCCAAGTCGTTGCAGTGCGTCGACATAGCTCGGAAGTATCGCGTGCGCGTGAAAATCGACCGTCCGCGCAGATTTTGCCTCCGTCGTCATTGTCCAGCCCCCTATCGCCAATGCCGCGCTTAATTTCAAAAATTCTCGTCGCGTCATAATCTCACCCGCTAAATTTTATCACGTCGAGCGGGCTTAAAGTCAACAAAAAATCCCGCCGCTTCGACGAGTGACGGGATTTAAATTGCTCACATTTCTTTAATCAGCGGGTAAGAATTGAGCGACACGCCTTGCGCCTTTGATAAAAATTCAAAGCCGTTTTTATCAGCACGAAGCAAATCACCTCTTGAGTAAGCGTTGCGAAAAGAATTGGAAGACTGCAATCAGCAACGCGCCGATAAGTGCGCCGGGGATAAGTCCGTCAAGCCCGCGCATGAACGACATAAAAATCGGCGTGCGCATGTGAGCGAACGTTTCAACCATGGAGCTTTGCCCGATTGTCGCCGCCATTATCAGCACGAAGCAAATCATTTTCGGGAATTTTTTAAGGAACGCCGCTATCGCCAACATGAACGCGGGGTGCCCGAAGAATATCTCCTTGGTGCGCGGTCGGGCGTAGAACATTTGCTCAAGCAGGGCGCGGATTTTTATCTCCAGCCCCGAAACCGGCATCCCCGACGTGTGTCCGCTCCGCGCTATCAAAACCACGAATGCCCCCAAAACGACCATCAACGCCAAAAACATTTTGACGCTGATTGACTTGTCGAGCAGCTCCTTTATCTGTCGAGTAGCCGGAACGTTTTTTCTTGCCTCGTCGACGATGTTAAAGCGTTGCAGGAACGCCACCGCTACCAGAATCAGCGGCAGGATAAACGTCAATTTTATGCCGCGGAAAATTTCAAACTCCAAGAAATACGACACGTCCGACAACGCGCCCGATAAATACGCCGCGCCCGTCATTGCCGTCACGCCCGTAACCAACAGCGCGAAGCCCGCTATCCAAACCAGTTGCGCCGTCGATAAGTCGTCGCGCAGTTGCATCGCCCGATTTTGGATTCGCACCTTGTACTGAATCACGCGGAGCAAGTCGAGTTGCCAGATTATCGCCAACGCAGGGAACAGATTCGCGCTCATGAACGCCGCCAACAATCTGACCTTGCCGCCCGCCCCGACCAGTACCGGCAACGCCGCGCAGATTGCTATTATCGCGAACAGGCGCATTTGGAGCCTTTGGTTGCGATTGAGCCGCCGCGAGATCAGCGACAGGTAAAGCACGCCCGCCGCCGCCACGCCGATAACCACCAACGCACGCAGTAAGACGTTCGGATAATAATTTTCAAAAGTGCCGGCCTTGCCGAACGTGAAGCCGTCGCGCTCCAAGACCGCTCGGACTTCGTGGAAATATTTCATATTCGTTTCAAGGAGCGTCGTATCAGGCTCCGCCTTGTCGAAAATGCGCAGGAGATTGATTCGGATATTGCGCTCCCTGTCGGTCGTCGACCAACGGTTAATCGCCGTCGGCAACGTAAGCTTGGGCTGTTCGTCCTTAGGAATGGCGTAGAGGCGGGCAATTTTATCCTCGCCGATTTTCTGCGCCAAATAGTACATGCCCAGCTGCGGATAGAATTGCAGTTGGCTGAAGTGCTCAATCACGCCGAAGGTAAATTTGCGGCGCGTCATTTGCTCCGCCGTCAAGTCGAGGAAATTGGACGCGCCCAAAACCTCCGGACCGTCAAAGACGATTTCGGAGACGGGATAACTTTCCAGCCTGTCGAAGACGAATTGGACATTTTCGGCGGTACACTTGCGGAAATTCATGGGGCGGGCAAGAATCGTGAAACCGGCGGCGCGAGCCTTATTAAGCTCGTCGTGCGGCAAGCCCAAGGGCATTTTCATGACCTCGCCGAATTGCGCCTTAACCTCGATGACTTCGATACCGCCGACGGAAAAAATCTTGACGCGCTCCTCGCCCAAACGTTGGAAAAGAGCCTCCTTGGTGTCGTAGTAGCTTGCCAGGTCGCCGCCGATAACGTAAACGCGATTCGCCTCGATAAGCCCGAATTCAATCGTCTGCCGCCAAAGGTCGTTGTTCAAGGTGCCGCTCTGATAATTGCCGAGAATTTCGCTGCCCGCCAACGTGAAGACTTTGCCCTGACGCGCCAATTTTTCCAGCGTCGAATCGTAGACGGCAAGGGAAGTTATGCCCGCCTCTCTGGTCTGCTTCAACACGTCGTCGAAGTCCAAACCCTCGCGGTCGGCTAAATCGACGAGGCTTTGATAATCGACAGCCAAATCGACCTGCATGTTCTCCGATTCGATAAAGTAGCGTTGCCCCGCGATAATCAGCGAGGCGAACAGCCCCACCGCGATTGCGATTAGGAGCTTTCTGTTGTAAAAGAATTTTTTCATGATTTAATTCCGCGTCGCCGTAACGAACGCCTCGCCCTCGCGCATTTCGACAGTTTTGAATTGCAAGCCCAGCGGCATTTTGACGTTTTCGGTCAAGTTGAAGTCGCCGAGGAATTTATCCAGATTGACGCGGCGCAGGACGGCATTTTCGACGTTGAGGTCGCCCATTTGAAAATATAAATCGCCGTCGCGAGCCACGATTTTTCCGCCGATTTGGACGTCCGCTTCGCGTCCGAGGATTTTAACTTTGCCCGCCGCGCTGATACCTTCGGGCGTCATGACGACTTGCGGATTTTCGAGGCGGTCAATCTTCGCGGCGAGGAAATCCCTCAAGCCGTCCGCCGTGATTATTCCGCTCAATTCGAGTCCGCCGACCGCCCTCAAGACGCGGTTTGTATGCTCCTCGCGGCTGATACCGTCGGTGGGCATGAGCAATTCCTTAACGTCGATATGAATCGCGGAGCCGTCGAGCGTCGCCTGCTTTAGGTTGATGTCGCCGACAGTGGCGTCGTCGGCTGTGCAGTGAAGTTTATCGATATAGCCCAGCGCGATTTTGGCAGACGGCAGGGCGTCGAGCGTCAAGGCTACATTCTGTGCGCCCGTCAGCTCCGTGACTTTGCCCTTAAGATAGTTCGTCAAAGCTTTGGGCACGGCGAATTGGATAAACGCGCCGACCGCTATCAGCACGACGACTATCACGGCCAGAAATTTTTTCATGGCAAGCCTCCGTTAAATTTTGACGTTTGCTTTAGCGGCGAGGTAGGCGCGGATAAACGGGTCAATCGCGCCGTCCATAACCGCCTGCACGTTACCGGTCTCCTCGCCCGTGCGCAAGTCCTTAACCAGCTTGTAGGGTTGGAAGACGTAGGAGCGGATTTGACTGCCCCATTCGATTTTCTTCAAGTCGCCCTCAAGCCCGGCGATTTCGGCTTCCTTTTTTTCAAGCTCCAACTCGAACAATTTGGCGCGGAGCATTTTAAGGCAACGCTCGCGGTTTTGGATTTGCGAACGCTCGTTTTGACATTGGACGACAATACCCGTCGGGATATGGGTCATGCGGACGGCGGAGGAGGTTTTGTTGATGTGTTGACCGCCCGCGCCCGACGCTCGATAGGTGTCGACGCGCACGTCCGCCATATTTATATCGACCGCGACCGCGTCGTCGATTTCGGGCATGATGTCGCACGCGCTGAACGACGTATGACGCCGCGCATTTGAATCGAACGGCGAAATTCTAACCAAGCGGTGAATGCCCTTTTCGGACTTGAGGTAGCCGTAGGCGTTATGCCCTTTGATGAACAGCGACGCCGATTTGACGCCCGCCTCGTCGCCCGGCAGCAGGTCAACCGTTTCAATCTCGAAGCCGTGACGCTCCGCCCAACGCGTGTACATGCGCAGGAGCATTTGCGTCCAATCTTGAGCCTCGGTGCCGCCCGCCCCCGCGTGCAACGTCAAAATGGCGTTGTTTGCGTCGTAGGGTTCGCTGAGCATTATTTCAAGCCGCAGATTTTCCAAGCCGTCCTCGATAGCCGAAATTTCCGCCGCAATGTCCGCCTCCTGCGAATCGTCCTGCTCCTCCAAGGCAAGCTCCAACAAAACTTGCGCGTCGTCGAACTTAGCCAGCAAATTTTTATACGTCTCGATGCCCGATTTAACGTCGTTAAGCTCCTGTGTTATCTTCTGCGCGGCGTCGGGGTTATCCCAAAAAGTCGGCTCGCCCATTTTGTATTCCAGCTCGGCGATTTTCTCCTCCTTGCGGGCAATGTCAAAGTGAATTCCCCATTTCGTTCAATTTGTCGCGCAGAGCCGTCAGCTCCACTTTGCGATCTTCCAGCATTGAATCATCTCCTTAAAATTGCGCCATGATTTTTGCGTTTTCTGCCGCCGATAAGCCAGGCGAAAATTTCTTCAGCGCGGCTATCGAATCCTCGAACGTGTCAGTTAAGACCAACTCGACGCGCCCGCCCAAAAGCCGCTTAGCCTGTTTGAAGACCAATCGATAATCGGGACTTGACGCAACCAGCACATAGCTCGACGCCAAATCCGAATGCGCCGCCCCGATTATCTCCGACAGCGACGGCGACGACTCCTCACTGCCCGATACCAATATCGACGCGCCCGCGTCCTGGAGCTTCTGCGCCTCGACCGAATCTTTTGCTACCGCCAACGCCGCCACCGTCATTAAAGCTTCGTTGAACGGCAGGGCATGCGCCTCGCTCATGTTCGTTATCTTGACTTCCGACAGCGGACCCCAACCTATTGCCTGCTCCAGCGTCTTGCCGACGTGGTCTGTGTGTAAATGAATCTCAAGCCCGCCACGCGCCCGCTCCACGATTGAAAAACTGCTGAAGTCGCGCATCTGCCGTTCCAATTCGGGCAAGCTCGCCTTTGAATTCTTCACGCGCAGTCGCACACAATACGGGCGAACCAAATCGTTGCGCGGGTCGGGCATGTTTTTATGCGTCCCAAGCCCCAACGACAAACTCACCGCCGGCGATACAAAATTCCCGTCCAGACCTTTGAGGCAACCCTTCAGAAAGCTCAGCATTATGCTCGCACCCGCGTCGTCCAATTCAAGCTCCTTGACCGAAGTCTCGCCCGTCTGAATCGCCTTGAGCAAAATCTCCACAATCGGCATGCCGTCTCGCACCGCGTGATACGCGCCCTTCGCCACGGCTTTTGCCACGGTTATGAACGGTCGCTCCGGCTCTTCGGGGATAACCCGTTGCGCGTAAAGAATTCCGTATTGGAACGCCTTGCCGAACTCCGAGCCTGTCGCGTCGTATTTGCCGGCAAGCCCCGCACTTATCCCGCGAAACATTTGCGCCAAGACGACGCCCGCATTGCCACGCGCCCCGAAGACCGCCGCCGTAGCTACGCGCCGCGACAAGCCGCCTATGCTGTCGTCCTTTGCGTCGGCAAGCGGCATGACCGCCGCGCCCATCGTCCGCAAAATGTGCGTGCCCGCCAACGTTCCCGCGCCGCCCAAGCCGTTTATCGTCTCGTATTCCAAAAGAAATTCGCTGTACGCACCGGCTACCATGCGCTTGAAGTCGCCGCCGGTTATCACCTCTCTGTTTCCCGTCATATCAACACCGCCTTTTTATCGGTTAGGAACTAGGGACTAGGGCTAGGGACTAGGGAAAAGGTTTTTACTACTCCCTAATTCCTAATTCCTAATCCCTTTAAAGGATAATCCCCTTAATTCGCGAAATAGGCGCAATAACCTTTATCGACAAGGAGAAAATTGTATGACGGATAAAACGATTGACGCCCCCCGCGTCGACGCCGAAAAAACTCCTCGGCGCGGACGCCCCAAAAAACTCGATATGCCCGATAAACCCCGTCGCGGTCGCAAGAAAAATCCCTACAAGGACGACGGGCGCGAAAAAATCTTTGCGCTCGACATCGGGACGCGTTCGGTTATCGGGATTGTTGCCGTGGAGGACGACGACGGGCAACTTAAAATAATCGCCACGCACCGCTTGGAGCACACCAGCCGCGCCATGCTCGACGGGCAAATTCATGACGTGCCGCAAGTCGCCGAGGTTATAATCCGCGTCAAGAATTATTTGGCGGAGCAGGTCGGCGAACTCAAAAGCGCGGCTATCGCGGCGGCGGGGCGTGCGCTCTATACCATGACCGCCGAGGCAAGCGTCGAAGTCAACGGCGTCATTACCGACGAGGTTCAAAATTCCTTGAACTTTTCCGCCGTCCAACTGGCTCAATCTCAACTCACCGCCGAGAAGAAAATCGACGCCAAAATTTATTATTGCGTTGGCTTCAGCATTATCAGCTACGAACTGGACGGGATTCGGCTCAAAAGTTTAATCGGGCAACGCGGCAAGTTCGCCAAAGCAAAAGTTATCGCTACGTTCCTGCCGCGTCAAGTCGTCGACTCCATGCAGACCGCGCTGACTTATGCGGGGCTGGACGTTCGGGCTTTGACGCTGGAGCCTATCGCCGCGATAACCGTCCTGGTGCCGCCGAGTATGCGCCATTTGAATATCGTCCTGGTTGACATCGGCGCGGGTACCTCCGACGTTGCCATTACCAAAAACGGCTCCGTCATTGCCTACGGCATGGTGCCGCTTGCCGGCGACGAGGTGACCGAGGCGATTTCCCAACGCTTCCTGCTCGACTTCAACGTAGCCGAGGAGATTAAGCGCAAGGCTACCAACGGCGAGGGCGCGACCTTTACCGACATCCTCGGACGCCCCTACACGCTCACGGCGGAGGAAATTCTTATGCCGATTAACGAACACGTCGGCATGATTGCAAACGCCATTGCCAAGACGATTCTTGAACTCAACGGCAACGAACCGCCGCAAGCTTTGCTTTTGGTCGGCGGCGGAGCTTTAAGCCCGAATCTCAATAAGCTCGTCGCCGAGGCTCTGAACATGCCGCTTGAATACGTAGCCGTCCGCAAGCCCGATAAGGTCGAAGGCATTAAAAATATCCCAGCCGCGTTGCAGTCGCCCGACGCCGCCACGCCGCTGGGTATCCTCAAAGTTGCCTCGACCGATACGTTCCATTTCTTCAACGTCACGATTAACGGCATGGAGCAAAATCTCTTCCACTTCCGCGATTTGACGGTCGGCGACGCGATTTTAAGCGCGGGCATTGATTATCGCAAGCTCAACGGCAAGCCGGGGTTGGGCGTCGTCATCACGCTCAACGGCGAAAAGGTTTCCTTCCCCGGCACCATGGGCACTTTCGCCAAGATAATCGTCAACGACAAGCCCGCGAGTTTGGATACGCCGCTGGAAAATAATTGCCGCATAGAAATTTCTGCGGGCGAGGACGGCATTACGCCGCAAGTGCGGATTGACGACGTTGTTGCGATTGAGCCGACGTTCGCGGTGACAGTCAACGGCAAAGATTTATCCGTCAAGCCGAAGCTCCTCGTCAATGAGGAAGTCAGTTTGCCGACGCGACTTTTGCAGGACGGCGATATTGTCGACACAAAGACGCGGCGCACTATCGGCGAGCTGTTAAGGTTGGCGGGCTATCCTCCTGCCGGCAAGAAGATTCACTACACGCTAAACGGAAACAAGGCGCATTACGTCTGCAAGCCCGATATTTTCTGCAACGGCGACCGCGCCGAGACCTCCGACATTCCGCAAGCCGGCGACGCCATTGAATACGTTGCCAACGACGCGCTCAAGGTCAGTGCGATTATCAAGGACGAGAGCCGCGCCGCCGCCATTAAGATTATTTACAACGGCAAGGAATATTCGATACCGACAGCGACGAACGTCCTTTTGAGCGTCAACGGGCGCATTTCAAACGAGAATACGATTGTCGAGGACGGCGCGAATATCATTTACGAGCGCGAGGTCAAGGATACGGTCATGGTCAGCGACGCGCTTCTTGCCGTGAACTTCAAGCCGCCCCCCGCCAAAAGCCGCGTGAGTTTCGAGATTAAGATTAACGGCTTGCCCGCCGATTTTGCCGCACCCGTCAAGAGCGGCGACAATCTGGAGGTCATTTTGAAGACGCCCGACGGTTTGGAGTTCAAGCCGCTCGACGATTTGGAGACGCCCGTCCGCAACGAAAACCTCTTGACGCCTGCGCAGAAGAACCCCGATAAGAAATTTTCTATCAGCGACTTTATCCGCACGGATTAAGGAGTGATTTGATGATTCACGTTTGCCTCGCGTTACACGATAAGACGGGGCGTTATTCCAAATTCGCGGGCACGACCATGCTTTCAATCTTTGCCAACACCAAATCCGACGTGACGATTCACCTCCTCTGCGACGACACCTTGACGCCCGACAATCGCGACAAATTCATTCAAACAGCTAAGCGTCACCGTCAACGCGTGAAGTTTTATAACGTGGCGGAAATCTGCGCGGAGGCATTGGCAAGGTTGCGGAGCGGCTTATCCGAGACGTTCAAGGCTCAATACAGCGACGCGGCGATTTATCGTTTCCTTATCCCGCAAATCTTTCCTACGAACCTCGGCAAAATCATTTACCTCGACGCGGATATTATCGTCAATCTGGACATTGCGGAGCTGTGGCGCGTGGAGCTTGCCGATAAGCCGCTTGCCGCTCTGCCCGTCTTCATGCAGAATGCCGACGCTCAAACGGGGCTTGCTCGCGCAAAAAAAATGTTCGCCCTTTGCCGAGACGGTATCGTTGCGGCGAACGATTATTTTAATTCGGGCGTCCTGCTCATGAACTTGAACGCTTTCCGCGCAGAGGCTGAACTTACAGCCGACGCGATTAAGTTTATCGCCGCGCACCCCGAATATAAATTTTTCGACCAGGACGTTTTGAATTACTGTTTTGCGTCGCGGGCGATTAAGTTGCCCGTCAAGTTCAATCGCGGCGTGCGCTACGAGCGATTGGAGGGTGACGGCAAACCTGCGCGGAAAATTTATCATTACGTCGGGCAAAATCCGGCGTGGAGCTTCGGGCTTGATATGCGCGACGCGTTCAATCGGCTGTGGATGGAATATTTTATGCGGACGCCGTGGTTCGACGTTGAATCAATGGGGCGGCTCTATGAGGGCGTCGAACGGCTTCACGTCGGGCTAAAAAGCGCAATGGCGAACATCTCGGCGATAGTGAGCGGCAAGACGCGGGCATTCTTTACATTGCCGGAAAACGCGGCGGCGACGCGGGAACTTTTTTCCGTCAAGGCGGACGAGGAGCTAATCCCGGCTGAATCGGAGGCGTCACTTCAAAAACTGCTTGACGCCATGAACGTTTCACGCGGCAGGAAAGTATTCTTTATCGTGGTGCAGAACTTTCCGCTAAAAATATTAACGGAGGCGGGCTTTGTCCAAAATCGCGACTTCCTCGACGGCTTTGAATTCCTGTCGGAGGCGCAAGGCGTCCCGCTCAATTCGCACCAAATCCTAAAGGCAATGTAAGGGGTGGTTGGATGATTCACGTTTGCTTAGCTCTGCACGACGCGACGGGGCGTTATTCCAAATTCGCGGGCACGACCATGCTTTCAATCTTTGCCAACACCAAATCCGACGTGACGATTCACCTCCTCTGCGACGACACCTTGACGCCCGACAATCGCGACAAATTCATTCAAACAGCTAAGCGTCACCGTCAACGCGTGAAGTTTTATAACGTGGCGGAAATCTGCGCGGAGGCATTGGCAAGGTTGCGGAGCGGCTTATCCGAGACGTTCAAGGCTCAATACAGCGACGCGGCGATTTATCGTTTCCTTATCCCGCAAATCTTTCCTACGAACCTCGGCAAAATCATTTACCTCGACGCGGATATTATCGTCAATCTGGACATTGCGGAGCTGTGGCGCGTGGAGCTTGCCGATAAGCCGCTTGCCGCTCTGCCCGTCTTCATGCAGAATGCCGACGCTCAAACGGGGCTTGCTCGCGCAAAAAAAATGTTCGCCCTTTGCCGAGACGGTATCGTTGCGGCGAACGATTATTTTAATTCGGGCGTCCTGCTCATGAACTTGAACGCTTTCCGCGCAGAGGCTGAACTTACAGCCGACGCGATTAAGTTTATCGCCGCGCACCCCGAATATAAATTTTTCGACCAGGACGTTTTGAATTACTGTTTTGCGTCGCGGGCGATTAAGTTGCCCGTCAAGTTCAATCGCGGCGTGCGCTACGAGCGATTGGAGGGTGACGGCAAACCTGCGCGGAAAATTTATCATTACGTCGGGCAAAATCCGGCGTGGAGCTTCGGGCTTGATATGCGCGACGCGTTCAATCGGCTGTGGATGGAATATTTTATGCGGACGCCGTGGTTCGACGTTGAATCAATGGGGCGGCTCTATGAGGGCGTCGAACGGCTTCACGTCGGGCTAAAAAGCGCAATGGCGAACATCTCGGCGATAGTGAGCGGCAAGACGCGGGCATTCTTTACATTGCCGGAAAACGCGGCGGCGACGCGGGAACTTTTTTCCGTCAAGGCGGACGAGGAGCTAATCCCGGCTGAATCGGAGGCGTCACTTCAAAAACTGCTTGACGCCATGAACGTTTCACGCGGCAGGAAAGTATTCTTTATCGTGGTGCAGAACTTTCCGCTAAAAATATTAACGGAGGCGGGCTTTGTCCAAAATCGCGACTTCCTCGACGGCTTTGAATTCCTGTCGGAGGCGCAAGGCGTCCCGCTCAATTCGCACCAAATCCTAAAGGCAATGTAAGGGGTGGTTGGATGATTCATGTTTGTTTTGCGCTCTACGACAAGACGGGGCGTTATTCAAAGTTCACGGGGACAACCATGCTCTCCATTTTTGAAAACACCAAATCGGACGTCACGATTCATATCCTTTGCGATAACACGCTCTCGGTCGAAAATCGCAACCGACTGATTCACGTGGCGGAAAAATATAATCAGCGCGTAGAATTTTACAACGTGGAGGAGCTTTGCGCGGATAAACTTGCCGAGATTATCGCGTCGGTGCCCGCCATAAAGACAGCTAGGGTCAGCGTCGCGACCATGTATCGGTTCCTTATCCCGAAAATTTTTCCCGACCTCGACAAAATTATTTACCTCGATTCGGATATTATCGTCAACATGGACATTGCGGAGTTGTGGCGGGTTGAACTCGGCGATAAACCTTTGGCGGCAGTCGTGGAGAGCGATAACGGCGTCGGCTCCGAAACGTGGTTCAATCTTTGTCGCGACGGCATTGTCAAGGCTGAGGATTATTTTAATGCGGGTGTCCTGCTTATGAATTTGGAGGCTTTCCGCGCCGAGGACGCCTTGATTCGCGATGGTTTAAAGTTTATCTCCGAGGATTCGCGGCGGGCTAAATACTTCGACCAAGACGCCTTGAATTGGTGCTTTTCGACGCGCTTTGTAAAGTTGCCGAGGAAATTCAATCGCTTCACGCGTTGGGCGCAGGGCGAGCCGATTGGCGCGAGGATTTATCACTACACGGTTAATTACTTGCAACCCGACATGCGCGACGCGTTCAATCGGCTGTGGCTGGATTACTTTGCGCGGACGCCGTGGTTCGAGTCGGATTCTGTCGGGCGGCTCTGCAACAGTATCGGGCAAATTTACGGCGACATGCGCGGAGCGATGATACGGCTGACGGCGATGATTAGCGGCAAGACGCGAGTATTCGTCGTGCGCAAGGGCGACGCGGCGGCTATAAAAAAAATCTTCGCCGTTCGCGACGACGAGGACGTAATTATCTCCGACAAATACACGCCGCTCCAAGAGGTCTTTGAAACGCTGAACTCTTCGGGCGGCAAAAAGATTCTGTTCGTATGCGTGCCCGACTTCCCGTTTGTCAACTTCGAGAAATTGGGCTTCGTGCGCGGCAAAGATTTTATTAACTGCGTCGAACTTTTACCGGAAATTATCGGCGTGCCGCGCAGTTTCCATTGGGTTATCAAGGATATGTAAGGAGTGATTTAATGATTCACGTTTGCTTTGGCTTGCACGACGCGACGGGGCATTATTCCAAATTCATGGGGACGACTATGTTGTCGCTTTTTGAAAATTGTAACACCACCCCTCCCGTCAACCACGGTGCACATTCTGCATGACAATACGTTGACGCCCGATAACCGCGAAAAGTTCATCTACCTGGCGGGGCGTTACGGTCAGCTTGTCAAATTTTATAACGTTGAGGAGCTTTGCGGGGATAAGGTCAAAGAGTTGCTTGATTTCATGTCAAACATACCCAATCTCCCGCAAAGTACCGCCACATGTTATCGATTTTTAATCCCGCAAATTTTTTACGACCTCAAAAAAATTGTTTACCTCGACTCGGACATCATCATCAATTTAGACATTGCGGAGTTGTGGCAAATTAAGCTCGGTAACAGACCGCTGGCGGTCGTCCCCGAAATGCAAAGTTACGTCCCGACCAATCCGCTACATTATCTTTGCCGCGAGGGTTTCGTTAAGGCAGAGGATTTCTTTAATGCCGGCATACTTGTTATGAATTTGGAAAGGCTCCGTCGCGAGGAAAAAATTTTGACGGAGGGCTTGCAATTCAATAAAGCGCACCCCGAATGCGACGGCAATGACCAATCGATTTTGAATTATTGTTTCGCGACGCAGACCGTAAAGCTACCGCAGAAATTCAATGTGCTGGTCGAGTATGCTCGTATGAATAACGACTTCGCGACGGCGGACAGAATTTGCCACTACATCACGTCTTCGCACGGCAGAGGCTACGGCTTGGACGCCGCCGACGCTTACAATCGGCTGTGGCTGAGTTATTTCGTCAAGACGCCGTGGTTCGACGCGGAGACAATCGGGCGGCTCTACGCGGGTGTTCGTTGTGCGCAAGAGTGATGCGCCGGCTATAAAAAAAATCTTCGCCGTTCGTGAGGACGAGGAAGTAATTATCTCCGATAAATACTTACCGTTGCAAGAGGTCTTCGAGACGCTGAACTCTTCGGGCGGCAAAAAGATTCTGTTCGTATGCGTGCCCGCCTTCCCGTTCGTGAACTTTGAGAAATTGGGCTTCGTCCTCGGCAAAGACTTCGTGAACGGGCTGGAATTCCTGTCGGAGGCGCAAGGCGTGCCGTTCAACTCCTACCCGCTGGTTCAGGCAATGTGACCTTAAGCGTCGCCAAAGACGGGTCGCTCGCCCCGATAACTCGCCCGCCCGCTTGCCGAATCAGCTCGACGACCTGCGCGGAAACTCGCTCGCCCGGCATGAGCAGCGGTATCCCCGGCGGATAAAACGTCACCTCCTCCGCGCAGATTCGCCCGACGGATTTTCTTAACGGGACGACTTCAACGGGCAAATAGAAAGTTTCACGCGGGCTTAGTGCTGCCAATGAAATTTCCTCGGTCGTAAGCGGCGGCATTAGCTCTATCGGCGGACGGCTCGGCAAACGGCTCAGCGCGTCGAGGAGTGTCGCTATCGTGGCGTCCGAATCGGCGTAGGTTATCAGGAACAACAGATTTGCCGCGTCCGAAAGCTCGCATTGAACTTTTAATTTATAACGCAAAATTTCCTCAGCCTCCCGCCCCGTCAAGCCCAAACCGCTAACGTTCACGGTTACCTTGGTCGGGTCGAGGGCAAAATTTTTCACGGCGTCGAAGGACTTCAACCCGTGAATTTTTTTTATGCCTGCGCGGAGCCTCTGTGATAACTCAACCGCCGCTTGAATCAATGTGTGCCCGTCGGTTTCCATTTGCAAGCGTGCCGCGTCCAACGACGCCAGCAGTAATTGATTCGGGCTGGTCGTCTGCAAAAGGCTTGCCGCCCGCTTGATTCGTTCAACTTCAACTAAGCCCCGCCGAATCATCAACATTGAGGTTTGCGTCAACGAACCTAAGATTTTGTGCGTTGATTGAGCCGCGAGGTCTGCGCCCGAATCCATAGCCGACGGCGGCAACTCCGCGCAGAATCGCAAGTGCGCCCCGTGAGCCTCGTCGACAAGCAGAATCATGCCCGCCGCGTGTACTAGTTTTGCTATCGCAGGTAAATTCGCCGCCACGCCGTAATAATTCGGCGAAACCAACAAAACGGCTTTGGCTTGCGGGAATAGTTTTATTGCCCGCTCAATCGTCGAAGTGCTTACGTTCAGCGGCAAGTTAAGTTCTGCGTCGAACTCCACCGGTAAGAAAATCGGCGTCGCGCCCGACAGAATCAGCCCCGCGATAACCGACCTGTGCGCGTTGCGCGGTATCATGACCAAATCGCCCGCGCCGAGCGTCCCGAATATCATTGCCTGTACCGCCGAGGTCGTCCCGTTCACCATGAATAAGCACTCGTCCGCGTGCCACAGTCGCGCCGCCAAATTTTGCGCCTCCATTATGCAGGCGTGCGGCTCGTGAAGGTCGTCCAATTCCTCCATAAGCGATACCTCTCGCCGAAGTCCCTCTGCCGTCAAAAGTTCGCGCAACAGTTCATGTGCGCCGCGCCCCTGCTTATGCCCCGGCGTATGGAAAGGCGTCACCGCGTCAGCCGAATATCGCCGCATTGCCTCAATTATCGGTGCCAAAATCATTCCCCATTCCTAAATTCACATTCCAAATTGCGCAAGCAAAAACTCCCCCGCCGTTAAGCAGAGGAGTAGTTTGCGTTGTTTATTTCAAGACGTAAACGGTGACGTAGCGTCTGCCGAAGTCCATGGCTTCCGAATAACTTTCCATGCACAAATCGATTCGATTGCCGTAAATCGCGCCGCCGGTATCCGCCGCCAGAGCCTCGCCGTAGCCGGGGATATAAACTCTGGAGCCGAGCGGGATAACATACGGGTCAACCGCCACAATCCCGTAAGTCGCGGGAATTCCCAACGCCGTTATGCCTGAGCCGCCGCCGTCTGCCGGGAGGTACGCCGTAGCCTCCATGTCTATCGCGTAAGCATAGGGTGAATAATCCTGCGAATAGTCCCGCGAATACTCCGCGATTTCTTCGACCGGCTCCTCAATCGGAGGCGGTACGTCGAACGGGTCATTGGGATCCAAAGCTTTTTCCACGACCTCGGACAGGGCGCGTGTCATTTCGTCTTCCGCGTCGACCGTCAATCTGCCGTTTTCGCCAACTGCAATTGCTGTCGGTTCTGTTGAGCTTGTCTCTTCTATCGCTATCGGCTCCTCGACGATTTCCTCTTCCTGAGCACTGAAGCCCGTATTTATCGCCGTAAAGCCCGCCAGCATGAGACAGAGCACGCATTTTCTTTCAATCTTCTCAAGTGTTTCAAATATTCTACGCTTCATCATTCCGCCGCCTACGCTGCATCCTGCAGCGTCCCAAGCAGGACGACCGCCAATCAAGTCGCCTCTTTGCTTCGGAGCAGCCTTCCCCCTTTCAACTGTGACCAATGGTTAACTCTTATCGCCGCTTGTGCGGCAAGTCTATCGTGAATCTGATTTTCATCTGTATTATCGCATAGCCGTATGAATCAATCGTGAAAACAACTAAACCAAAAACCGCCGCAGAATATACTCCGCGACGGTTGATTTGTCAAGTTTATGAGCAAAATTCATTATTTGATATTGTTTGGTATTGTTTGCCCTTACTTTTGCAAGGCGGTAACGGGGAACGTGAAATAGGTATCGGGATAAGGCTCGTCCTTTAGCGTGAAGTGCCACCACTCGGTTGCCAGCGGCTTGAAGCCGTGACGAATCATGGCGTCGCGAAGAATCATCCTGTTTTTGTACTGCGCCTTGGTGATTTTCTTATAATCGGGGTGCGACAGTTCGCCGAAGTAATCGAAAGTGCCGCCCATGTCTACTTCCTTGCCGGTCTTCATGTCAAACAGCGTCAAATCGACCGTGGAGCCGCGAGAGTGCCCGCTCTTCCTGTCGACGTAACCTTCGGGGATAATCCTGTCTTTGGCGATTTTGGGGTAGAAATATTTCTTCATGCTCGTATCGTTGTTTTCCGCCCAGCGCATGAAGTGATCAACGCCCATTTGCGGACGATACGCGTCGTAGACCTTAAGCCGATAGCCGCGAGCCATAACGTCATCGGAAACCGCTTTAAGGGCAGTCGCCGCCTCAATCGTCATGAGGGCGCAGGGCTGATAGTAGCCGTCAATGCGTTCGCCGACGAAATTGTACGTCGAATAGTAGCGAATCTCTTGGATGATGTCGGGGATAAATTCGCCCAACACGACAAAGCCCGTCGGGTCGTCGGGAGCGGTTGACCTCTGCGCGGAGGCGGGCGTCACGAACAACGCTATCGCCAGCAACGCGCCCATTAAAATTTTAGTGGACCTCATTATAAAAACTCCTTTCAGGCGTCAATACGCCGTTGATTCTAAAATCGTGCGGCTCAAGCGGCAAGCTCTCCAAAAGCTGGAAGTCGTAAGCCAAAGCGATTTTCCGAGCGTTGACGGCTTGCGGCAGGAATCTGTCATAAAAGCCGCCGCCCAAGCCCAATCGCCCGCCGCTTACGTCGAACGCCAAACCGGGGACAATCACGCAATCAATCTGCGCGGGTTCAACGAATTGGCGGAGCTCGCGCTTGACGGTTTGGATACCGAACGCCCCCATTTCCAAGGCGTCAAAGCTCGGTACCGCGACGGCTCGCATTAGCCCCTTGCCGACAATCAGCGGTATCGCCAAAACTTTTCCCGCGTTGAAGCATGCCGCAAATAATTCGTTCAGCTGAAGTTCGTCGGGCGTCGACGCATAAGCCATTAAAACTTTCGCCTCGCGGTAAAACTCCGTCGCCGTGAACTTTTCCGTCAGCGCGTGACCGATTCGGTCGCGTTCGTCGAAAGGGAGTGCCGCCCGCTTTGCCAAGAATTCCCGCCGCAAGACGGCTTTACGCGCTTTGAGCATCTTTCGCCTCCGCCAAGCCGTTAATAGAACCGCGAGCCATCTCAATTTCGACGTGGTCGGCAATCTGCAGACGAACAATCTCGTCGTCCAGCGCGACTATCGTGCCGTAAATGCCGCCGATTGTTATAACGCGGCTCCCGACCTTCAAGCTGTTAAGCATCTCGTCGCGCTCCTGCCGCGCCTTTTTTTGCGGGCGATACAGCAGGAAGTAGAATATCAATAGCATTAAGATTATCGGCGCGAAATTCGCTACCGCCGCCGCCGTTTCGTTTTCCATTCAGGATTTTGCCTCCTCGTAATTGTTAAAGAAACTCTCTCGGAATTCGGCGAATCTGTCGGAAAGAATCGCCTCGCGCATGTTCGTCATAAATCGTTGCAGGTAGCGCAGATTGTGCAACGCCAACAGCCGCAAGCCGAAAATTTCATCGGCGCGGATAAGGTGACGGATATAAGCCCGCGTGAACTTGTTGCGGCAGGAATAGCAGTCGCAATACGGCTCCAAAGGCGCAAAGTCCTCCGTGAATTCGGCATTCTTCATGACAAGCCGCCCGCGAGCCGAAGTCTGCGGCGATACCATAGCCATGCCGTTACGGGCAACGCGGGTCGGGAAGACGCAATCGAACATGTCGACGCCGCGCAGGACGCCCTCAATCAAATGGTCGGGCGTGCCGACGCCCATAAGGTATCGCGCCTTATTTTCGGGCAAATGGCGCGTGGAAATTTCCAGCATACGATACATAAGCTCACGGGGTTCGCCGACACTCAAGCCGCCAACAGCACAGCCCGCAAAGTTCATGCCGCCGATAACTTTGGAGCTTTCCTCGCGCAAATCCTCATACATGCCGCCCTGCACTATGCCGAAGACGCCCTGCTTGGGATTGGTCGCCGCATTGAGACTGCGCTCAGCCCAACGGTGCGTGCGTTCGGTCGAGGCTTTGGCGTAGTCGTAATCGGCGGGGTAGGGAATGCATTCGTCGAACGCCATGGCAATATCGGAGCCGAGCGCGGCTTGCGTGGCAATGGAAATTTCGGGCGAAAGAAATTTCTCCGAGCCGTCAATGTGCGAACGGAACGTCACGCCGTCCTCGGTTATCTTGCGCATATCGCCCAGGCTGAACACTTGAAAGCCGCCGCTGTCCGTCAAAATGCCGTGTGTCCAATTCATAAATCGATGCAGTCCGCCCGCCTTTGCTATAAGCTCCGCTCCGGGGCGCAAAAATAAATGGTACGTGTTCGCCAAGATGACGCCCGCGCCCAAATTTTGTACCTCGTGCGGCGAAAGGGTCTTTACCGTCGCCTGCGTCCCGACCGGCATGAACAGCGGCGTTAAAAATTTCCCGTGCGGCGTGCGCAATATACCCGCCCGCGCTCCCGTCGCCGCGTCTTTATGTATCAGTTCAAACGTTACTGCCGACATCAATTCAGCCTGCTCTCATCCTATCTCCGTTATCGTAAATTTTCCGTCCCTGTAAATTTTTCCAACGTGTTCAATCATTATCGCCGCAATGTCCCTTTCGGTCAAGCAGTCCAAGACAATCACTCCGCCGCTTTGGTTGAGTTCAATCATCGCAGAAAGAATGTGCTCGTCCCTGTCAAGAGTTATCCCACGGTCTTTGAAATGCCGCAAAAATTTCACGAATCCGTTGCGAAGTTTTTCATTGCCGATAAACGAGCGCGTCGCTATGGAAAAAATTTTTCTGTAAAAATCTTTCGCGCCCAAAGCGTCCAAAGCCTCATTCGGAAAGACGCGCCCCGCCCACCAATATTTTGACAGCGTGTTGGTTAAAAGTTCAACTCGTGCCTCGCCATTGAAAAAGAATCTGTTCTGAATTCTCTTAATGGTCTTGTCTTTGTCGATGCCGCGCAGATTGTCGAGTTTGTCGTAACCCCAACGTCGTCGCACATAATCATAAAACGCGCCGTGACAAAAGCCCGCCCAAAATCGTTCGTCGGCGGCTTGACGCGGCGTCAGGAAGTGCAGGTGCCGATAAAGTATCTTGCTGTTGCGGAGGTCGACCTCGCCTATATCTAAACCCTCATCGAGCGGCGCAAGTTCAAAGTCGGGCACGTCACGGAACTTCACGAAGGGATTTTCGCCGCAAACCTCGTTGACCCACGAATTGTCGCGTTCCGTCAAATATTTGCCGAACGTCTTATCCAAGCTGCTTTTGAGCGTGTCGAGCGCGTTGACCTTCAAATAACAAAGCTCCATTACGAATCCTCCGCAGTGTCGTCGAACGTGACCGCGATACTTCCCAAGGCTTTACTCAACGGCAAGCCCATAACCATTTGCGCCAACGTGAGCGAATCTTCTTCGGCGAGCAGTTTCTTAAAATCCGCCTTTTGCCGTTTGTAAGCCGCCGTCAACGCCGAAAACCACGCGTCCGATTCGTGCTCCTGCGCGTCTTGCTTGAGTTCCTCGAAAATCGATACCAATGCGGGCAAAATTATCAGCGCGTTCAAAATCGGTTGCAACGTCGGATTTTCGCAATAGCGTCGATAGAGCGCGTAGTCCTTCGCGTTCAAGGCGATTTTAATTTTCTGCGGCGTCAAGTTGAGTTCAAACGGCGCGTCGTCGTCAAGCTTCCTGTACACGCTGAAAATCGAGCCGACGTTTTTAAAAAGATTAGGGTCTTCGGCAAGCGGCAACGGCTCAAAATTTTTATAGGCGAGAATACTGCCGCGTTGAAGGTCGAAGCTCAAGCCGTCGAAATCGTCGTTCCAATCGTCGCAAGAAAAATTTTTCACATCGCGGCGCAAGACTATAAAGGCTACGCGATAAAGCTTGTCCTTCACGAAGCTCGACGGAATTTTGCAGGAGAAATTCCCGACGACGTGAGTAAAAATTTCGCGGTAAATGGTCGTGGGGCATTCGACGTGGAAAAGATATTCTGCGTCGCCGGTTGCGATTAGCCGATTTATTTCCGCGCAGTCCGTCGACAAGTCAACATCGAAAACCAAATTGTTCGCGGCGTCGGTGGAATTTTCTACCTTGGCGGCGAACTTGCACGTCTTGTAATCGTCGCGTCCTTCGGCAAGCACGGGGTATGTGAACAGTCGGCTGTCTTTAATTTTCATGGACGGCAACCCCCAGCGCGTAATTTTTGGCGTCCTGCAGTTCAAAGTTTATCCTCACGTCGACTTTTCCGCGCAGGTTCCGAAAGGCAATTCCATCGCCGACCGTTTGAATTTGGATATTTTCACTGAAGGAAGCAACTCGCGTGATGAAAAGTTTTTCGCCGGTGTTACTCTCGCCGACAGCCGAAATTTCAATCCGCCCGCGTTGAATGTTTTGCGGAACTTTGAGAATCAGCCGATAACTTTTGTCGCCGACCTTTATCACGCGGACTTTATCGCAGGTTAAACTTTTGTTGACCGTCGGAGGCTTTGGCTGTCTGAAAGGGCGTCTCGTTAAAAAATTTTTCTTTACCGGCTTCGTGTCAATAATTATCGGCGGGGTTGAGTCGCTGTCGTTGCTTGGAGTGATGATGCCCGTAACTTCAATCTCGTCCGAAATATTTTCCTCGCTGAGCTTTGAGATTGTCTCGCGTACCCAAGACTTCAGCTCCGGCAGATACTGCTTTGCAAGCTTGGGATACGTCGGGTGACGCGTCGGCTCCCAGTTAGTATGGTCGGGCGTCTCCATTTGACGGAAAAAGGCGTTGAGGTCGCGCCCTTCAAGCTCAAGAATCGCCGTAAAATTCAACATTCGCGGGAAGCGGTCGAGTTCAAAAAGTTTCATGCCGCTTTTGCGCACGATTAACACGCGTCGATTGAGCTTAGCCGTTGAATCGGTAAGGACGCCGAGCTTAAGCTTGCCCATGCCGTGAAAGTCAGTTTCAAACTTTTTAACTGTGGCGTCGCCCGTCAAAATTTTGTAGTAATTGGCGGCGTTCTCCTCGACGAACTCACCGAGATTATCTTTGCCAATCGCCTGCCCCTGCACTTTGACGCGCAACTTGTCACGGTGAATGGCGACCAAGAAATTTTCAATCAGCTCTTCGGTAAGTTCCTTTATCCAAGTGTCGTCGCCGTTGAAGCCGTAAATAAAAACGTCGGTGCCGCGTTTTATTCGCCGATAAATTTTATCGAGCGCAGATATACTTTTGACGGGCATATTCCCATAAGTTTCGCCAAAGTACCCCGTGTCTGTCGCGATATTATAAGTGTCGAGGTCGAAGGACACCAGCTTAGCCACACCCTGCGCGGCGCGTTCGCCGTTGGTGTTGAACGTGCGATAAAAAATCATGCGAAGGAACGAATTCGCAAAGGGCGCGTTCTTTCCTATGCCGAAGTTGCCCGCCTTGTCGTCGGATTTAATTGCGCCGCCGTTGATTTTCGTCAACGTGTTCCAACCCGTCATGGCGCGGGCATTAAACGGTTCGGCAAGCCCCGTCGTGTTGAAGTCGCTGATTCGCAGGACGGAAGAGGAGCCTTTCAGCTTAGAAATTGCTTGTCTAATGAAAGCCTCGGTCTTTTCGGATTTTTTAATCCAGAAAGCAAGGCAAGCATCCAAAATCTTCCTGAAGTCTTGAGCGTCGGGAATATCTTTCGGGGCAATGTCACAACGTTGGAATTCGACGGTCACGGCGGAGTTTTCATCAATCGCCGCGTCCAAAGAGTTTTGGCAAATCTCGCGTGCCAACGAGGGAATTTCTTTGCCCCTGAAAATTTCGACGCCCGAATCCGCCACGCCGTTAATCGCGCCGCCGCCGTTTGAAGGGAAGTTCCAGCCAATCATAATCAATGCTCCCTGCGCGTGATAAACATTGCGTCGCCGAAGGAAAAAAATCTGTACCGCTCGGCGACCGCCTCGGCGTAGGCTTGCAAGATAAATTCACGTCCCGCGAACGCGCTAACCAGCATTAACAGCGTTGACTTGGGCAGGTGGAAGTTGGTTATCAGCGCGTCGACGATTTTAAATTCGTAGCCGGGATAAATGAAAATTTTCGTCGAGCTTGAGCCGACCGCCACGGAGCTTTTATCCAAAGCCGCCGCCTCCAACGTTCGGATTGAAGTCGTGCCAACCGCGATAACCCGCCCGCCGCGCAGTTTCGTTTCGCGTATCAAGTCCGCCGTCGCTTGCGGTATCGAAAAATATTCCTCGTGCATTTCGTGTTGCTCAATCGTCTCGACTTGCACGGGGCGGAAAGTTCCCAATCCTACATGCAACGTCACAAAGCCCAAGTTGACGCCGAACGCCGCAAGGTCGCGCATTTGCTCCGCCGTGAAGTGCAAGCCTGCCGTCGGAGCCGCCGCCGAGCCTCGTTCGCGATTGTAGACCGTCTGGTAGCGTTCGGAGTCGTCAAGCTTTTCGTGAATGTAGGGCGGCAACGGCGTTTCACCCAGTCTGTCCAGAACCTCCTCGAATACGCCGCTGAATTCAAATTGCACGACGCGCCCGCCAAAATCCGTGCGCCCGACGACCTTACAGCTAAGCTCGTCGCCGAAAGCAATTTCTGTTCCTTCCGCGATTTTCCTGCCGGGCTTGACCAAAGTTTCCCACGTCACGGCGTCGAGGCGTCGGAGCAAAAAAATTTCGACGCGTGCGCCCGTCGATTTGCGTCCGAGGAGCCGCGCCGGTATTACCCGCGTGTCGTTGAATATCAGCGTGTCGCCCGCCCGCAAGAATTTCCGCAGGTCGAAAAAATGTTCGTTAGTTATCGTTCGCCGCGCAGGGTCGAGCACCATAAGCCGCGACGCGTTCCTAGGCTCCAGCGGGCGTTGCGCGATTAATTCTTCCGGCAAATTATAATCAAAGTCACTTAGCCGCATCAGCCTTCCGCCCCAAATATTTAATCTCCAAACGTTCAAGCGTGCCGTTCATGCGCAATTCCGCCAAAACAAAGTTCACGTAGTTTAAAAGCTCCTGGTCGCCCTTCGCCATTAAAATTCCGCAAGAGTGGAGCGTCCCCTCGAACGGTTTGGTGACCAGCGGCGCGGCAAGTCTCGGCTCGCGCTTAACCCAGCTCACCGCCTCGACAGTCTCCGTTATCATGATGTCAGCCTTGCCGTCGGCGATTTGAATCGGGATGTCGGCGTTCTCCTCGTGGACAATCAACGTCGCCTTGGTCAGATTGGCGCGGGCAAATTTCTCGTTGGTGCCGCCGGGGTTAATCATGACGCGAACGCTCGGCTTGTTTATGTCGGCAAGCGTCTTGAACTTTTTGGCGTCGGATTTGCGACAGAGAATCGTCTTGCCGAAAAGTCCCTCGCCGTAAGCGTCGCTCATCGCCATAGACTTAGCCCGCGCATAATTCCTTGATATGCCGCAAAGCGCAATGTCGAACTTGTCGGCTTGCATGTCGGCGGCAAGGGTCGGCCACGTGGTCGGAACGTATTCAATCGCCACGCCCAAACTCGCCGCGATAATCTTTGACAACTCGGCGTCAATGCCCTCGTATTCGCCCGTGTCGGGATTTAGGTAGGACATCGGAATATAATCGCCCGTCGTGCCGATTCGGATTGTGCCTCGCGCCGCAATCTCCTCCAAATGCCCCGCCTCCACGCGCACGAACGGCAGGAGCAATATCGCCGCGACAATCATTAAGCAAAGTCTTTTCATGATGAACCTCCTAATAAAGTTTTTTAAGATTGGTGCCCTTGTAGTAGTGCGCCAAAATCTTGTCGTAGGTGCGGGCGTCCTCGGCGTAAGTCCTCGCGCCGCGCTGACTCATGCCCACGCCGTGACCGCTGCCAAAGCCCGTGAATATCAGCTTGTCGCCGTCAACTTTAACGTTGCAAAGCGTGCTCGGCAAATTGAATTTTGCACGCAACTCCTTGCCCGTCAACGTCAACGTCTTTTTATCGCCGACAATCTGCGCGGTCGCCACGCGTCCCGAAGGCGTCTTGCCGCTAATCTTAGCCGATTTAAGCTTGCCGATGTCCAAATCCTTTGCGTCAACCTTAATCGTCCAGGGCGTGCCCGCCGCGAAATTCTCCTTAACCGAAACCAGATAGGGAACGGCGTCGCTCCAAATCTCCTCGGCTCCGGCAGTGATGCCGCCGCTGTCTTGGTGAAAGCTCGCGTTAATCAGCTTGTCCTTGAAGACCAAAACCTCGCCGCGTGTCTCTTCCACCGCCCACTCAACCGATTCAAAATCCGCCACGCCGTCATAAACTTGACAGTGGGTGGTCGCGCACAGGTCAAAGCCGTCCGCCTCGTGACGCTTGCGATTTTTCATGGCGAACGAACGCGCCGCTATCGTCTGCGCCTTGAGAGCCTCCAGCGGATACAACGCCGGCATTTCCTTTGGCACCACCCCGCGCAGATATTCTTCGACGGGCACCAGGCTTATCACGTCGAGCTTGCCGTTGGTCTTGTTAATCCGCACGCCGCCGTAATATTCCTTGCCCTCAATCGTCGTGCGCAAATCCTGCAACAAAACCGTTTCGGGGCGAATCTCCATGGCTCCGACCTTGAGCTTGTCGGCATTGACGGCGAATTTCTTATCGGCGGGAGCCTTGCCGAGCACTTTGCCGGTTGCGGCGTCGGTGATTGTGCACGGCGCGGAAACTTTCAAGACGACGCGCTCAAAGCCGCTAAGGATACCGATTCGCAATTCGGGCGACCACGTACCCGCCTCCGCGCCGCTCATTATCAAAAGTATCAGCGCGAACGTCAAACATTTTTTAAGCATAAATCATTCCTCGTTCTTCGGAACAAAAACTTTGCAAGGGATAACCTCGCTGCCCTCGACGCGTTCGCTCTCGTAAATCACGCGGAAATTCTTATCGCGGCTCAGCGCATTGTAAATCACGGCGTCCTTGCTAGTGGCGATTATGTGCGTGAAGTCGTAGCGGGCGAAAAAGTCCGTGTAGTAAATCCTGCCCCGCGTGAAGTCCAGATACTCCTGCAAAATATTCTTCTGCCCGTTATTGGCGGGAAGGAAAACCTCCGAGCGCGAATCGATGTAATATTTAACGCCCATCATGCCCGCCAGCCCGCCGTAGCCTTGTCCGACGTACAGCTTAATATTTTCGGGGCGTTCGTCGCGGAGGAGGAAGCCAATCGCCTTGGCAAAGGTATCGTCCGATTCTTTGGCGCGATTGTCGAGCGTCGCGAACATAACGCCGCAGATGATAAACGCCGTCGCCGCCAACGAGCAAACTTTTCGCGGGAGTATCGCCGGGTGGAGCAGTCGCCCTTCAAACTTGTGAATCAGCAAATTGTACGCCGCGACGCCCAACGCCACTGCAAGCAATACGCCGAGCGGCACCGTCAAGCGGTCGAGCTTTTCGTTGAGGAGCGTCGTCGCAACCGCCGTGTTCACGAAGGTCAGCAGGAAGAACGCCAACGTCAGCAAGCCGCGATTTTTATAATCGGCGTCCGCCGAACGCGAAAATATTTTTTCAAGCTGAAAATCGCGCCACGCGTAAGCCAACGGGAACGTCGCCATAAAGTAAAACAATGCCTGGTTGCGCACGTGCATGACCGCCATAAACATAAGCCCGCCGCTCAGCAAGACGTATCGCCGCGGAACTTTGATTCGCGCCAATGTCGCAATGAGTATTGCCGCCGTCAAGTAAAAGCACTTCCCGCGCAGATTGTGAGCCGTCGGCGTGAACATTTCGGCGATATTGTTGTTAATCGCGTCGATGCCGTAGGAGCGGAAAACGTAAGTGAGCGCGTCGACGCCGTAAGGATTTATCAGCCCGCCAATTACAAGCCCCGCCATTGCCGCAAGCAGGAACTTGCCATGACGGACGCTCCGCACGAACAGGAACGGCAGGCATAAAACCAACGTCAGGAGCCAAACCGCCGCGTGCAGATTCGCAACCGCGACGCCAATCAGCGGCAACGGCAACAGCCATTTGAAATTTTCGGTGCGCGTGAACTTTTCCAGCAAAAAGACTTCGATTAGCAACAGCGGCGTCGAGAACAGTTGCGGGCGCGGGACTATCGCCGGCGTCACGAGCAAACTAACGACGAAGCTCAGCGCGAACGATAAAGTCTTATTGCCGCCGCTAACGTAAAGGCACAGCCGCCAATGAATAAAGACCGTTGCCGCGCCGAGGAGGGCGTCCGTCAATCTCAGCCCGTCGAAGCCCAAGGTTTGATAAACTTCCCAAAACAAGACGCCGCTCAGCCACTGTTGCGCCACGAGTTGTAAGCCTTCGTGAATCGTGAACGGGTCGACGTGCGGAAAGCCCTGCTCCATGACGTATCGCCCCAAGTTCATTACAAAATACGTGTCGGCGTCTTCAGGCAAGCGGAAAAGCGTTTGGCAGAACGCCACGCCCGCCGACAGTAAAACGATTTGCACGAGGTTAAGCAACTTAGGCATCGGTTTTTTCCTCGTGATAAGTTTGTTCGGCGTTGATGTTCCAAACGGCGGCCTTTGTGAATTTGCCGGCAAGCGCACAGACCGCCGCCACCGACGTCAGCATACTGTGATCCATGTTGTTGTAGCGGTGTTGCCCGTTGCGCCCTATGCAGTAAAGATTTTTGATGTCGTCAAGCGCGGCGCGAAGCTCGTCGATATTCTCGTAGGTGTCGAAGTAGGCGGGATAAGCCTTGGGAACCTTGACTTGCACGCCGAAACGCACGCTGCCCGCGTCGATTATGCCGATTGACGCCAGCTCCTCCGTTGCGAACTTTATAAAGTCCTCCTCGCTCATCTGCCAAAGGTCGTCGCCCTCGTTGCAAAAATACTCCAGCCCCAGCCAAACCGAATTTTGCGGGTCGACAACCATGTACGGCGACCAGTTGTTGAAAATCTGCAGACGCCCCAGCTTAACCGACGGCTCCTGAACGTAAATCCAGCAATCGGGCACGATGTCGCCGAGCGTCTTGATTCGCGTCTTATTGGGCGGCAACAGCTTATCGACGAGCAGCCCCACGGTTATGAAGTCGCGATAGGGCAAGCCGCGTGCAATCGTAAGTTGGCGCAGATTCAAGCCGTCGTCGAGAGCCTCGGCAAGTTCGGCAAGCGGCATACTGGAAATAAAATAATCGGCGGGGAACGTCAGCAGACCGGCGGCATTGTCGACCTTGACGGACTTGATAACCTTGTCGGCGTCGACGTGGCAGCTAACGACTTTGGAATTGAGCAAGACCTCGCCGCCGCCTGCGCGTATCTCGTCGGCTAATTTTTCCCACAATTGACCGGGACCGAATTTGGGATAATGGAAGCGTTCAATCAGGGAAGTTTCGCCCGCGCCCTCCTTGGAGCCGAAAGTTTTCTTAACAAAGTCGAGGACGGTTTTGCCGAGCGAAAGCCCCTTGATACGTTGAGCACCCCACGCCGCGCCAATCTCCTGCGGCGTCCTGCCCCAAACTTTGGTCGTATAATCGCGGAAAAACGTTTCGTAAAGCCGTTGCCCGAAGCGGTTAATCATGAAGTCTTCAAGCGTATTCTCCTCGCGTTGACTGTACTTAGCCTTAAGGAAGCTCGCGCCGACTGAAAGCATCTCCGTGAAGCCCAGATTTTTAATCGTCTCAAAGTTCAGCGATATGGGGTAGGAAAAGAACTTCCCGCGATAAAAAATCCTGGACACGCGGTTACGATTCAGAAAAACCTCGTCGACCTGTTCGGGGTCTGCGCCGCCGTCGACCAAAACCGATTCGCGACCGAGAATTTTATCGTCGAAGGCGGGCGCACCCTGCGCGGGCAAAAGCTCATTCCAAAGCTTGAGAACTTCGGGGCTTTTGGTAAAAAATCTGTGACCGCCGATGTCCATGCGGTTGCCGTTGAAATTCATTGTGCGAGCCAGTCCGCCGACGAAGTTTTCTTTTTCCAGGACAATCGGCTTGATGTCGGTAAACTTGAGCAGGTAATGGGCGGCAGTCAAGCCCGCGACGCCCGCCCCGATGATTATGGCGTAATGTTTCTTCTTAAACAAAAAAATGTTTCCTCCAAAGTGTGAAGTTGGCAATGCGTATCAGCGCAACGAGCCGTTTATCCCGAAAACGGTCGGTTTGTGTCGGCGCGGAAACAACGTTGCCTAAGTTGAACGGCTTGACGCGCTCACCGGATGCAACGTCACGTTGCCGCCGCAGGAAGATAGAGCAGGACGTTTTGCTCGCCAATCTGCGCGACGCCGAACTTAATCCTGTCGCCCGCGTGACAGCCGTAATCGCTTTGCGGCTCGTTGAGCAGTTCGCCCGTCAAAATATTTTCGTCGACGGCAAGGCACCGCACCCAAAGCAATTCGGGCTTGTGCTCCGCGCTCATGAAGTAGACAACCACGTCGTCGGGATAATGCGGGTGGCGGAAGGCGTCCAGGTTTTTGATAAGGCGCGTCTCCTCGCGGGCGGCGTCCGGCTCGGAACGGTCGTTGATTATCGCAATCCTGTCGCGGAAGGGCAGGGCGTATTCGGCGGTCACAATCCTAAGTTCGGCGTCGTCGACAGCCCCGCGCTTGAGCTTGACCGATTTTTTATAGCTTGACGGGAAAATCTTAATGCGCCCGCCCGCAAGCTTTGCACCCGCCAAAATCTCAAAGACGAAAGTCTCGCCGTCAACGTAGGCGTAAGTCAAAAAGCCGTCGAGCTTTTCATCGGGCGGGTAGTCAAAGACTCCGCGCAGATTCACCGCCGCCACGACACCCGCGCCGCTCAGCAGACAAATTTGCCGATACATGTCGCGGAAAAATATTTCTTCAACCTTCAAGGCATTCATCTCCTTTCGATTCATTTTACCACAATTCACGCCTGCTTATTGAAAAAATTTTTGCCGTCTGATAAACTTCGCGTAACGAAAACGGCAAGAGGAGTGATGAGCGTTTTGTTTACCCACATAACCCAGTCCCCCTACGGGACGGTAAAATTGGCGGCGAAGGTGGCTCAACGTGTGCGCGAGGGCACGGTTATTTGTCTGGAGGGAGGCTTGGGCGCGGGCAAAACATTGTTCGTCCAATCCATGGCGCGAACGCTCGGCGTCCAAGGCGAAGTCACGAGCCCGACCTTCAATCTCATGAGCGTTTACGAAGGTTTTTGCCCGATAGTTCACTTTGACCTGTATCGCTTGCACAGCGAGGACGAGCTGGAGGACATCGGCTTTTACGAGTACACCGATTTTCCCGACGGGATTGTTTTCATTGAGTGGGCAGAGAAATTTCCGCAGGCGTTGCCGGAGAATTACGTTGTGATAAAGATTGAGCGTTTAAAGGACGCCCGTAACATGCGGCGGATAACGTTTGACTGCGTGGGCGAGGAGCACGAGGATTTTATCGCCGAGCTGGAGTATTTCGTCACGAAGGAGGATTGAGCTTGCGCATACTGGGGATAGAAACCGCGACGCGTGCGGCAAGCGTTGCGGTAATTTTTGACGGGAAATTATTGGCGGAGTCGGTACGCGAATCGCCGCAGAGCTTTTCGGAAACGCTTATGCCGCAAGTGGAGGAGGTCATACGGGCGGCGGGCGCGTTCGAGCGATTGGACGCCGTGGCGGTAAGCATAGGACCGGGGTCATTTACGGGCTTGCGAATCGGCTTGGCGACGGCAAAGGCATTGGCTTACGCGTGGGGGATAAAGATAATCGGCGTGTCGACGCTTCAAGCAATGGCTTACAACTTCCCGAACGCAAAAGTCGTGCCGCTGACGGACGCGCAAAAAAATCGGGCGTACTGTCAAATCTTCGCGGACGGCGTGGCGCAGACGGAATTAAAAATCGAGCCGATAGACGAAATAGTCACCGAGCTTGGACGAGCGACGGGCGAATTTTTTTTATGCGGAGATGTGCTCCACAAAATAAAAGTGCCGTTGCCGCCGAACGTGCACCTTGCGCCGTCGAACTTAAAAATGCCGAGGGCGTCGAGCGTGGCAATATGCGCGGAGGCTTCGGGCAAAGTCGATAACGTGATGAATTTGGAGCCGTTGTACATTCGACGTTCGGAGGCGGAGGAATTATGGGAGAAAAGACACGGCTTAGTTTCCGAGCAATGACGCAAGACGATGCGGACGTTATCGCCGAGATTGAGGAGGCAAGCTTCGCCATGCCTTGGAGCCGCGAGGATTTTTGGCGCGAGGCACATAACGAGCTTGCGGAGTATATCGTCGGCGAGCTGTACGGTCGAGTCGTGGCGTATGCGGGCGCGTGGGTTTCGTTCAATCAAGCGGAGGTCATGAGCGTAGCGGTCGCGCCCGAACTTCGCGGTCAAGGCATAGGGACGATTCTTTTCGGCGAGCTGATTAAAGCTGTCAAAGCACGCGGCGCAACTGCGATAACGTTGGAGGTTCGTCCGAGCAATACGGCGGCGATTAAACTTTATGAAAGCTTCGGGCTTAGGAGCGTCGGGCGTCGGCACGGCTACTATCTCGACAACGGCGAGGATGCGCTGATTATGTGGAACACCAAAATTTAAAAAGCCTGCCAAATCGTCGATACGTGTCCACATTGGATGCAACGTCACGTTGCCGCTGATTATGTGGAACACCAAGCTTTAGGAGGAAATTTTCATGTCAATAATCCCCCCCCTCCGTCAACCTGCGCGGTGTCGGTGGTTATCCCCATGTACAACGCGGCTAAATACATCGGTACAACTTTGGAGAGTTTGTTGGCTCAAACGTTCACGGATTTTGAAGTCATAATCGCGGACGATTGCTCGACGGATTCAAGTTGCGCCGTCGTGGAAAGTTACATGCCGAGGTTCGGCGGGCGGCTCAAACTCTCGCATATGAAACGAAATTCGGGCGGACCCGGTGCGCCGTGCAATAAATCCATCGCTCATGCTCGCGGCAAATACATTTATCAAATTGACAACGACGACCTGCTCGTAAGCAACGCCCTGGAAACGCTGTACACTGCGGCTGAGCATTTTAACGCGGACGTCGTTCATATGTCCCGATACATTTTTTTTAGGGACGAGCCGTCGAATCCTTTTCCCGCCCGCGATAAGCTTTTTATTACGCAAAGTTTCAGTGATGAAATTATGCTTGATCCCGAAGACATAGGCGAACGCATAGAAATTTTTTGTAAGGATTTTACCGGCGTGGAGGGTTGGCTGAAATTTGTAAGGCGCGATTTTCTCGTCGAAAACGAAATTATATTCCCCGACAATATGAAAGCGTCGCAAGATGTAATTTGGACGATTGAACTGCTTTATTACGCGAAACGTTATTTGCGCATTCCGCAACCGCTTTATGTCCATCGGTTTCGTCCCGATTCTGTCTCCGCGCTTAATCGTCAAGGTTTGGCATGCATTGAGTATTGGGGAACGTTATTGGTGCAAGGTTTGGCGTTTCTTTGCAGATTCTTTGACGAGCAAAAATTTTTCCGCGATAATCCGCAGGACGCATTAAAATTGCTCGATTGGTTCAAGCAAACTCACGCCAAAAATTTCATTCCCGTACTGTCGAAAGTGCCGCCGCATGAGGCTCAAAAAGTTTTGGCGGAGAATTTTTCGGCAGCATTCGGAGCGCACGCAGATTTAATCGCGTATCTTTGCACGTCGATAACCGAACTCGAACGGCGGCTGAAAGTTTGAAGGAGGATTTACATGCAGATTAAGGGAACGCTGATGCTCTTGGGCGCGGCGTTTTTTTGGGGGACGACGTTCGTCGCGCAGTCAACGGGCATGGAGGAGTTGGAGCCGTTTTCCTACGCGGCGGGCAGATATTTGGTCGGTTTCGTGTCGCTGGTCGTGCTGTTAATCCTCACGCGCAGACAGCGGAAGATTGAACGTCGGCAAAAAAATTACGGGCGCGGCTTTCTAATCGGGCTGATAATCGGCGTGGTGCTGTTTATTGCAAGCTCCATGCAACAGGTCGCCCTGCAATATTCGACGGCGGGCAAGGCGGCGTTCATAACGTGCTTGTATATCGTCTTCGTGCCGCTGGGCGCAAAATTTTTGGGCAAAGTGATTCGACGGGAGAATTGGATTGGCGCGGGGCTGGCAATAGTCGGGCTGTACCTGTTGGCGGTCGGCGAAGGTTTCTCTGTTCAAATCGGCGACGCGATACTTTTCGTGAGCGCGTTTTTTTGGACGGCTCATATCCTTATGGCTGACAGATTCGCCAATCGGGTTGACGTTATCGAAATGTCCGCCGCGCAGATTTTCATGACTCTGATACTTAGTTCCTTAACGATGTTCGCCATTGAAACGCCGCGCCTGTCCGCCATGCTCAACGCCTGGTTTCCGATAATTTACGGCGGCTTGATGAGTTCGGGTATCGCGTTCACGTTACAGCTTTACGGGCAGAAGTACGCAGACCCTTCGACGGCGGCAATCTTGATGAGCTTCGAGGCAATCTTTGGAGCATTGGCGGGTTGGTTCTTCCTTAACGAGGTCATGACGGGGCGGGAAGTCTTGGGCTGTGCGCTGATGTTGTTCGGCATGCTTGCCACGCAGTGGACGCTGATTAAGCGGTCTGTGTGAAAAAAATTTTTCGGAACGTGTAACAAAAGTTGACACCCGCCGTATAATGGGCATAAAGAAATTTGGAGGTTGATAACAATGGCTGACGAAAAAATTTTGAAGGACGAGACCCCGAAGGACAACATCTTGAAGGACGAAATCTTGAAGGACGAACAACTCGAACAGGTCGCCGGCGGCGCATTTAGAATGTTTGAACCAACTCCGAACACCGCCAACGACCAAAACACCCCTTCAAATCAGCTTGGTGCTATTAAAATCCATCATGTATCTCACGGAATAGTCTAACGCGGCTAACGGTCGCAATCGGTAAACAAAAGCCCTTCGGCGGTTGTCGGAGGGTTTTTCCGTTTGACGGGAATGATTTTCCTGTCCGCGCCCGCAATGAAGGAAATTAACCTTGCGCGTCGAAGTTTGGCAAAAATTCTTTCGGAGAGGAACTGAAGCGTATGGGGGCTAACGATGCGGCAATCAAGGAGGCGTTAAAGAAACTTCGCCTTAACAGAGATCAGCAGAAGGCAAAGGACGACGCGGCAATAAAAAAAGCCCTCGTCACGATAAAAGTCTTCGGCGTGGGCGGCGGCGGCAACAGCGTCTTGAAACGAATTGCCGAGAGCGATTTTCTGGACATCGATTTGGTGGCGGTCAATACCGATTCGCACGCGCTGAGCTTCTCGGACACCGATAAGATTCGGGCTGTGCAAATCGGCGGGGATTTGACTAAGGGGCGCGGCACGGGCGGCAACGTTGCCCTGGGCGAACAGGCTGCCAAAAATGACGCCGAACGGCTCAAAGGCATGATGACCGGCGCGGATATGATTTTCATAACGGCGGGCATGGGCGGCGGTACCGGTACGGGTGCGGCTCCCGTCGTGGCGCGATTGGCTAAGGAACAGGGTATGCTTACCGTCGGCGTCGTCACGGTTCCTTTTAAGTTTGAAGGTCCGCGCAAGCAACGCATTGCCAACGAGGGTATCGTCAAAATGCAATCCTACATGGACGCCCTTATCGTCGTCAAAAACGATAACCTCATGAAGCTCCCCGAAAATAAAGACTTGTCGCTGGTCAGTGCCTTCAACGCGGCGGATACCGTCCTGCGTCAGGCAATTCGTTGCGTCGCCGAGCTGATTCTTACTATCGGCGTCATTAACGTTGACTTTGCCGACATGACGACCATTTTCCGCCAAAGCGAATCCAGCGACGCGCTCCTGGGCATAGGGCGGAGCAAAATCAGCGCGGTTAAAGCTGTGCAGGAGGCGATTCAAAGCCCGCTGATTGACAAGTCGCTCAAGGGCGCACGCGGCATTATCCTCAACATCACCGGCGACGAAACTTTACCGATTCACGACGTGAACGCCGCCGCCAGCTACATTTTCAGCCAAACCGAGGACGACGTGAACATTATCCTCGGCACCGTCATTGATAAGAGTATGAACGGCATGATTCAGGCAACGATTATCGCGACGGACTTTGCCGACAGCCTCGCGCTCAAGTCTCCGACGGTCGCGGTACCCAAGTCAACCGTCACGGTATCGAAGGGCTTCAACTTCGAGGCGCAACAGCCGCAAGCCCAGCCCGAAGATAAATCGCCGCTCTTCCAAATGCCGACGTTCACCTTGCGCCCGCGTGATAAAAAATGAGCCGCTTTCAACGATTGGAACTTTTAATCGGCGCGGAGGGTTTTGCCAAGCTCCATGCGGCGACGGTGGCGATATTCGGCGTGGGCGGCGTCGGCTCGTTTACGGTCGAGGCTTTGGCGCGGTCGGGCGTCGGGCACTTGATACTTATCGACAAAGATAACGTCGACGCCACGAACATTAACAGGCAGATTCACGCGCTCGGCTCCACGGTCGGGCGTTCCAAGGTCGAAGTCATGCGCGAACGGATTCACGACATAAATCCCGCCGCGCAGGTTGACACGATTCAGAAATTCCTTTTGCCCGGCGAGCCTGTCGAGGATTTTTTTATCGGCAAATATGATTACGTTGTCGACGCCATTGACACCTTGACGGCGAAGATTTTCTTGGTCGAAGAGTGCACGCGGCGCGGGATTAAAATTATCTCCAGCATGGGCGCGGGCAATAAACTCGACGCGACGCGCTTTAAGGTCGGCGACATTTTTCAAACGTCGACAGACCCCGTGGCGAAAATTTTGCGCAAGAAGCTCCGCGAACGCGGCATTAAAAGTTTGAAGGTCGTTTGGTCGGACGAAACGCCGCAACCCGTCAAGGACGTTATCGGCAGCGCGGCGTTCGTTCCCAGCGTCGCCGGTCTGATTATGGCGGGAGAGGTCGTCAAAGATTTACTCAGCGAATAAAAAATCCCCCGTCGCACGATGGGGGAAAATTTTTTTGCGTTAGCCCTTGTAGCCCAGTGCCTTAGCCTTAGCGAAATCAGCTCGCGCTTTTTTCATGTTTCCAAGTTCTCGATAACAAATTCCACGCAGTTGATAAGCGTTGGTGTAATTCGGATTGAGTTCAATGGCTTTAGTGGCGTCAGCAATCGCCTGCTTGAAATTACCCATCAATGCATAAGCGATACCGCGATTGTTGTACGCCTCTACTAAATTCGGATTTAACGCGATTGCCTTGTCGTAGTCCTGAATAGCCCGCTCGTATTGTCCCTGCTTGTCATAAGCGAAACCGCGATTATTGTATGCATGATCGTACTCGGAATTAAGTTCGATAGCTTTGTTGAAATCCTTAATAGCTCGCTCGTATTGCTTGAGCCCGTTCATATAGGTAACGCCGCGATTGTTGTATGCGGAGGCGAAATCAGGCTTAAGAGCGATAGCTTTGTTGAAATCTTGAATAGCCCGCTCGTATTGCCCTAAGTTGTCATAAGCATTGCCGCGATTGGTGTACGCGTCGGCAAAATTCGGATTTAACTCGATAGCTTTGTTGAGGTCTTGAATCGCCCGCTCATATTGTCCTAAACGTCCATAAACCGTTCCAAGATTGTTGTATGGATATTCCCAATTCGGATTAAGTTCGATAGCTTTGTTGAAATCCTTAATAGCTTGCTCGTACTGCTCCAAGTAGGAGTAAGCATTGCCGCGATTGTTGTACGCCCAATGCCAATCGGGCTTAAGTTGCAGAGCTTCGTCGTAAAGTTTAATCGCGCCGTTATAATCTTTGGCATAATAGAGCGCAAGACCCTCTTCAAGCTTTTCGTTGGCAAGGAAATCGCGGTCGGTGTCGTTCAGTTGCTTGCGGATACGGTCACGCTCGGCTTGAGTAGTCGCACGCTTGTATTGCTCCTTGAGGTCAGCAACCTGCGCGTCGTTTTTGGCAATGGCTTCCTGCAGGCTGTTGTTTTGCCGGACGATAGTAACCTTGTCTTTGTCATCGCGCTTGATATAGTCGACTAGCCCGTCAGTGTCGACGTTCGCTTCTAGAGTCGCCGTCCAAATGACAACGGGCAAACCGTCTACCGTAGCTGTCTTGCGCTCGTAACGCACCTCGCCCACGATATTCGTGATGTTGTTGGTGACGGCAGAAATATCGTCGTCAGTGAGCCTGAAATTGACGGAACGTGAATAGGTGGTAAGATAAACGCCCGCCTGTTTCCTTGCGCTTTCCTTAGCACGTTGCAGGGCGCGTTTCTTGGCGATGTCTTGATTCTCGAAATCGCTCATGACGTAACGCCCGACGCCCGTGTAAGTTTTAATCTCGGCACCAACAATAGCCGCCGTAAGCAAGCTCGCCACGATTAGCAGAGCCGCCAACGCTCGTCGAAAAACTTTTACCATAAAAAATCGCTTCCTAAGAATCAGCCGCCTCGTCAAGCACGCGTTTTAGCTCGTCGGTGTCAATGGTCGCCGTGACGAACGCTTTGATAAGCAGACCGTCCCCCGCATCCTCGAATTCGTATTCGGTGGTGACTACGTGCAAAAGGCTTTCGCTTACAACTACAATTTCGTCGTAGCTAAGCCGGTTATTGTGTACTTTCGATTCCTCCTTAATTTCAGCACAAATCTCCTCGGCAATGAGGCGCAAAGCGTCAAGTTCCGCCCAAGTTTTGGCGTCGTCAAGCGTACTTTCGACCTCGTCGGCAAGGAAGTAAACGCCTTCGCCCGTGTAGGTCACAATCTCGGCATGGACGCCCGCTGTCAACAAATTCAGGACGACTATCAACGTCGCCGCCGCCCGAAAAATTTTCCTGCTCATGACCGCGCCTTCTTAACGTCGTTCAGCGGATGAACTGTTCGATAGCCTTGTTGAGGCGTTCAATTTCGGCGGTGTCGCCCGTTTTAACGGCGTCAACTATGCAATGTTCGATATGGTCTTTCAAAATGATGCGCCCGACGGCTTTAATGGCGGCGTCGACGGCGGACAGCTGAATCAGCACTTCGGAGCAATCGCGTCCGTCCTCAATCATGCGCTTGGTCGATTCAAGGTGACCGATAAGCCGCGCCATTCGATTCAATACCGCCTTGGTCTGCGTGTGCGTGTGCGTGTGGCGAATTACCGTGCCGTCTTCCAAAATGTGTTCGTGTTCGTTCATGACTTGCCCTCCGTTTTTGCGAAAAGTTTATTCAATCTGATTGACGGCGTCAAGGAAATTTGATACATTGGCGGCGAGGTGAGCGTTATGGCAAAGTTGAACGCAAGCAAGCTGAAGAATCTGGCTCGCGACTTGAAGGACGATAAAGCCGGCGGCGTCAAGAAGGTCGGCGACGCAGATAAGCAAGTCGAAGCCAAGAAGAAAATTTCAATCGGCGACGCCAAGGTTTCGGGACGTAAGAATTAAAAAAATCCCCTTCCGCTTTGGAGGGGGATTTTGCTTTGAAGCGCGGCGTTCAATCAGCCGGCAACTTTTTTCTCGCGCCGAGGATTCACGCGCTTGAATTTACTCAGCTGTTCCTCGGTAAGTTTCGGGCAATCTTCGTCGTAGACAATATCGTCGTCAGTCATGTGTTTTAATATCTCCAGCCGCGCCTTTTGCTCTTCCGTCAACGGTGCATTTACGTCAATAACTCGCCTCACCAGCATAATATTTCCTCCTTTCTGCCTTGTTAGCCAATCTTGCCGAAATTAACCGCGTCCTGTCCTCGCGTTCAGTATACACGACAAACAAAATTTCATCTACTCTGCCTATCGTAATGTAGCGGTCTTCGTCGTCCGAGTGATATTCGTCAAGCCATTCAATGCGATGCTTATCAGAAAAAACTTTGGCGGCGTCAAAAAAATCTACATTGTGCTTGCGAAAATTGATTCGATTCTTTTCCTCGTCCCACTCGAAGACGATATTATCAATTATTGTTCCCATAATGTTTAATCCAATCGTAAGCCGCGCAGATTTGAGCGTCGACCTGTTTATAGGACGTGCCGCCTTGGGAATTGCGAGCCGCCACGCACGTTTCGGGCTTAATGGCGTCGTGAATGTCGGCGTCGAACAACGGAGAAAACTTTTGGAATTCGTCGAGCGTCAAATCCTTAAGGTAAACGCCGCGCCCTATGCTGTAGTGAACAAGCTTTCCCGAGACCTCATGGGCTTGACGGAAGGGCAGACCTTTCTTGACCAGATAATCGGCGAGGTCGGTGGCGTTGGAAAAATCCTCCTCGACGGCGCGACGCATGTCAGCCGCCCGAACCTTCATGCCCGCGATAATCTGCGCGGAAACCGCCAAACTGAACTTAACGGTGTCGAGCGCGTCGAATATGCCTTCCTTGTCCTCCTGCAAGTCCTTGTTGTAGGCGAGCGGCAACGCCTTGACCGTCGTGAGCAACGCCATTAAATGCCCGATGACCCGCCCCGTCTTCCCGCGCACCAATTCCGGTACGTCGGGATTTTTTTTCTGCGGCATCATGGAGGAGCCGGTACAATGCGCGTCGTCCAACTCCACAAAGCCGAATTCGCGACTGCACCATAAAATTATCTCCTCGCTGAGGCGCGACAGGTGAACCATCAAAATCGACGCCGCCGATAAAAATTCCAACAGATAATCCCTGTCGCTTACCGCGTCGAGGCTGTTTGAGTAAATCGCGCCGAAGTCCAATTCCTTAGCCACAAACTCGCGGTCTATCGGAAAGGTCGTGCCCGCCAATGCGCCCGCTCCCAACGGCATGATGTCTGCGCGGGCGTGAACGCCCTCAAAGCGTGCGTAGTCCCGTTGCAACATACAGAAATACGCCAACAAATGATGAGCAAACAAAATCGGCTGGGCGCGTTGCAAGTGCGTGTAGCCCGGCATGATGACTTCGCGATTCTTTTCCGCCGCTTTAATCAGCTCCGTCTGCAATTCCAGAATCAATCGCTGAACCTCGCGGACTTGGCGGCGCATATAAAGATGAGTGTCGAGCGCGACTTGGTCATTGCGACTGCGAGCCGTGTGAAGTCTGCCGCCCGCCGCCCCGATTAAAGCCGTCAACGCCGCCTCAACGTTCATGTGAATATCTTCAAGCGCGACGTCGAACTCGAATTCGCCCGCGTCAATCTGCCCAAGAATTTTCTCCAAACCCGCGCAGATTTTTTCCGCGTCGTCGGCAGAGATAATCCCCTGCGCGGCAAGCATTTTCGCATGAGCGATTGAACCTTGAATATCCTCGCGGTACATGCGCTTATCGAAGCCTATCGACGCCTGGAACTCGTTAATCATCTCGTCGGTCGATTTTTCAAATCTGCCGCCCCAAAGTTTCTCGCTCATTTTTTATTTACCAAGGCGCGAACTTTCAGCGGCAAGCCGAACAGATTGATAAAGCCCGTCGCGTCCGCCTGATTGTAAACGTCGTCGTGCTCGAACGTCACGAACTCTTGACTGTACAGCGAATAGGGCGATTTGGCTCCCGCCGATATGATATTGCCCTTGTACAGCTTGAGCTTGACCGTGCCCGTAACCGTCTTTTGAGTCTCGTCGACGAACGCCGCCAAAGCCTCTCTAAGCGGAGCAAACCACATGCCGTCATAAACCAGCTCGCCATACTTAACGCCGACATGCTGCTTGAAATGGAACGTGGCGCGGTCGAGGCAAAGATATTCAAGTTCACGGTGCGCGTAGTAGAGAATCGAACCGGCGGGATTTTCGTAGACGCCGCGGCTCTTCATGCCCACCAGACGATTTTCGCAGATGTCGACGATACCAACGCCGTTGCGTGCGCCAATTTCGTTAAGCTTGGTAACCAGCTCCACCGTGCCGAGCCGTTCGCCGTTGACCGCGACGGGGATACCCTGCTCAAAGTCGACGCTGATAATTTCGGGCGTATCGGGGGCGTCTTCGGGCGCGACGCTGATAAGGAACATTTTATTTTGCGGAGCGTTCCACGGGTCTTCCAGGTCGGAGCCTTCGTGCGAAAGGTGCCAAATATTCCTGTCCATGCTGTAGGTTTTATTGGCGGCGGCAATGGGGATGTCGTGGGCTTTGGCGTATTCAATCTCCGCCTCGCGGCTGTCAAGTTCCCATTCGCGCCACGGAGCGATAATCTTCAATTCGGGCGCAAGTGCCTTGACCGTCAGCTCGAAACGCACTTGGTCGTTGCCCTTACCCGTCGCGCCGTGAGCCACAGCGTCGCAACCTTCGGCAAGCGCGATCTCCACAAGTTTTTTGGCGATAATCGGGCGGGCAAAGCTGGTGCCGAGCAAATATTTCTCCTCGTAAGTCGCGCCGGCTTTGAGCGTCGGGAAAATGTAATTTTCGATGAAATCCTTTGTAAGGTCGGCGATAAAGACCTTTGACGCGCCGGACTTGAGAGCCTTATCGTGCACGACGTTAAGCTCATCGCCCTGCCCGACGTCCGCGCAGACCGCCACGACTTCGCAACCGTAATTTTCCTTGAGCCACGGAATGATAACCGACGTGTCAAGCCCGCCGCTGTACGCCAGCGCAACTTTTTTAGCCGAATTCTTCATGTGAATATCTCCTCCAAAAAAAATTTTATATGAACGTTGACGCCCGCATTGTAGCGTTGCGGCGGCAGGTTGTCAATTTTGGCGGGCAATGCTACAATCGGCGGCGATTTTAAAATTTAACGAGGTTACGTCATGAATTTTTTGCAAGAAATATTTTTGGGCAGAGAAAAGATTTTTACGCGCAACGTCGCTTTGCTCCACGCCGCGCTGATTCTGATAAGCTTCTTGTTCGTATACATCTTATCTTACTCAACCAGCTTCCGCTATTCCCTGCTCGGTATGGATTCGCCGATTTTCCAAGTCATCGGCAAATATTGGGCGCAAGGGTATCTGCCCTATGTCGCGCTGTTTGACCACAAGGGGCCGCTGATTTTCCTCGTCAACGCGCTGGGCTACGCGATTTATCCGCGTTCGGGCATCATGGTGCCGCAGATAATTTTCCTGTACGTGTCGAGCCTGTTCTTTTGGCGGGCGATTGAATTGCATTGGCGCGGCGGCGCGAAAATTCTGCTCTTCCTGCTGACGTTGCTGTACTACTACGCGCACTACTGGGAGGGCAACAATTCGGGCGAATATACAATGCCGTTTCTGGCGGCGTCGACGTATTGTTTCCTGCGCTATCTTAAGGACGGAGGAAATTTCTGCCCGCCGCTTTACGGCTTCATCTACGGTTTGAGCTTCGGCGGGTGCGTATTGGTTCGAGCCTCCAACGCAATGCCGACTTGCTGTTACGCCTTCCTGACGCTGATATTCCTGTTGCAAGCGCGGGCGTTCAAAGATCTTTGGCGGAACGTCCTGAGCTTCTGCGCGGGCTTCGCGGCGATAGTCCTGCCGTTCGTGATTTACTTCGCGGCGCACGACGCCCTCGGCGAGGCTCTTTACGGCACGCTGATATTCAACACGCAGTACGCGATTCAAGGGAAAATCGAATACCCTTTGGCGGAGCGGTTGGAATACATCGTGTTTAAATTTATGCCGCTCGTGCTGATTATACTTTTCGGCGCGATATTGGCGGCTCGCGAGACAAAAAACAAATTGGCGTGGAGCGGAATATTTATCGGCGTCATGACGGCGGCACTGCTGTTGAATTTGCGGCTGTATATCCATTACTACATGATAGTCGTCCCGATAATCCCCGTGCTGTGCGCGATACTCAAGCGGCTCCGCGAGACCGATAAACAATTTTTAAACTCCGTGCGCCGAACAGTCGTTTACACGGCGATGATAATCTGCGCGGCGACCTACGCGGCGTATTGTTCGCTGATATATCTTTCGCGACTGCCGGTGTATTTTAATCGTTTGGCGATTTCTGCGCACGAGGAAATGTATCGGGAGGAAGTGATTGGCGCACGACGGCTCCAAAGTCTTATCCCGCTTGAGGAGCGGAGGTCGTTTGCGTGTTGGGGAGATTTCTGTACAACGTCGCATTGGATTTTGGAAACGGACATGTTGCCGCGTGAAAGATTTTTTATGAACAATGCCTCGCTGTCGTTGCTGGATACGCGGCTCAAGGAGGAGTGGCTTGCGGATGTTCGGCGCGATTCGACGCTGTGGATTTTGTACGGCACAAACGCATACGAAAAGGAAACTTATCGCCCCGACGAGCACAGGCGCGACCCCGACGTCGAGCGGCTTTTGGCGGAGCATTACACTCTGCGCGGCGAAACCAAGATTTACGACCAGATACTGAAACTGTATCGGCTTAAAGATTAAATCGGCGTTGAAAGATTTTGGCGCGGCATATATAATCTTTGCGAATCGGAGAGGAGTGACGACTTGAATCGAGAATTCTACGACAACGAGCGCGAGATTGACCTTGCCGAGCAAAAGACTTTGCATAAGCGCGAGAAAAAAATAGTCGCCGCCCGTTCGATAACGTTCCTTGCGGCGGTCGGGAGCTTCGCTTTGGGCTGGGATTGGGGCTTGCATTACTGCTACATAGTCGCGGCGTTGCTGGCGATGATTTTTATTCGGCTGATGAATTACCACGACGACCTCAAGCAACGCAAACGCTTCCTGAAAAGCCGCATGACGGTTGTAAACTCCTACATAGCGCGGGCGCGGGGCACGTGGCGCAACCGTTCCAACGACGGCAGCATTTACCTCAAGAACGGTCGCCCGCAAGATGTCGACCTGCACATTTTCGGCGAAGGCTCAATCTTCCAATACATTTGCGCGGCGCGAACCAAACGCGGCAGAGATTTATTGGCGGAGGCGTTCAATCCCGAACCGCCCGACTTCAACGCCGTGCGCAATCGTCAACGGGGCGTGGCAGAGCTGTTGCAACGCCCGCGCCTGTCAATGGACTTGGAGGCGTATGCGCGGCTCATGCCCAACAATCACGACACCAGCGAACTAATCGTAAGCGTGGAAGAGGAATTGCCGCCGCTCGGCAAAATCTATCTCCTGCGCTTCGTCATGCCGGCAATCTTAATCCTGTCGTGCGTGGCGGCGTGGCACGGGCTGATAGACGAATTCGTTCCGCCGGTCATCATGGCGTTTTCGCTGATAATCGCGGTCGCGGCAATCCCCGCCGTCAACGAATTGCTTGCGCCGCTGAAAGTCATATCCAAAGAGTTGCGGCTTTATCGGGCGATTTTCGAGCGGCTGGAGTCGACGAACTTCAGCTCCGTAAGATTAACCGCAATACGCGACATATTAACCGACGAAGTATCAGCCGCGCAGAAGCTCAAGGAATTGTCTTTGCTCGTCGACGCGGCGAACGCCCGTTACAATCCGCTGTTCTTCATATTGGGCAACGGGCTGTTTCTGGCGGATTTTTATTTGGTGGCGGCGTTTATGCGGTGGCGGCAGGACGCGGCGCAACATTTGCGGACGTGGCTGGACGCCTTCGCGGAGATGGAAGTTTTAATATCGCTGGCGTCAATCGGGCAGACGCGCACGACTTACTGTTTCCCGACGTTTTACGAGGAGGAGGAGCCGCACTTAAGCGTTGAGGGCTTAACGAGCTTGCTGGTTGTCGACACAAAGGGCGTACCTAACGACGTGGAGCTTCGGGCGGGCACGACAATAATCACGGGCGCGAACATGAGCGGTAAGACGACGTGGATACGAACGCTAGCCGCCGCCGTTATGGTTGCCTATTCGGGTGCGCCGGTCTGCGCCAAAAGTTTTGCGGTAAGTCGGCTGGCGGTGCTCACGTCGATTCGCGTCAACGACGACTTGAGCCAAGGCGTTTCGACATTCTACGCGGAGCTGTTGCGAATAAAATCGATGATTGAATACACCGAGCAGAAACGCCCGATGCTTGCATGTATCGACGAAATTTTTAAGGGCACGAACGTCAACGACCGCGTTATCGGCGCGAAGGAGGCGATTCGCCGCCTGACCAACGACAGGAGCATTACGCTTGTCACGACGCACGATTTTCAGCTGTGCGACATGGTTGACGAAAATCCGCACATATCGAACGCGCACTTTGAGGAGTATTACGAGGGCGACGAAATTAAATTTGATTTCAAGTTGCGCAAGGGGCGGACGCATACGACGAACGCGAAATATCTTTTGCGCCTGGCGGGTATCTTGCCGCCTGAGGAGGTAAAGCCGCATGATTGAAATTCGCAGTGCAACGCCCGACGACGCGGCGGAGCTGTTAAAAATTTATTCGCATTACGTGACGGACACGGCAGTAAGCTTTGAGTACGCGGTGCCGACGCCAAACGAATTCCGAAACCGAATCGCCCGCACGCTTGAGGATTATCCTTACCTTGTTGCCGAGCGCGACGGGCAGATTGTCGGCTACGCTTACGCGGGGCGTTTCGGCGGGCGCGAGGCTTATCGTTTTTCGGCTGAGCTGACGGTTTATCTGGATAAAAATTATCGCGGGCACGGCGTCGGCGGGCAACTCTATCGCGCTTTGGAGGCGGAACTTAAGCGTCGCGGCGTGAAGAATCTCTATGCCTGCGTAGCCTGCGCGGAGGTCGAGGACGAATATCTGACGGCGGCGAGCGTGAAATTTCATGAGCGGCAGGGCTTCAAGATTTGCGGGAAGTTCACCGATTGCGGCTTCAAGTTTGAGCGTTGGTATTCGATGGTTTGGATGGAAAAAATATTGGAGGCGCGTTGAATGGGCTTTATAAAAAATTTGGACTTCGACGAGGTGCGCGATAACTTTTTGGTCAAGTCGGATCGTAAAAAAGTTTGGGAGCGGCAACTGGAAATGTGGCGCGAGGTCGACCGAATTTGTCGCAAGCACGGCATACGCTATTGGGCGACCTACGGGACGCTTTTGGGCGCGGCGCGACACGGCGGCTTTATCCCCTGGTACGACGGCTTTGAACTGTGCATAATGCGCCCCGAATATAATCGCTTCCGCCAAGTCATGGAGGAGGAATTTCGGCTCGGCGGCGGCGTATTCGAGGTGCGCCACGTAAATTTTACACGAATCATAATTTCCCATTCGCAGACGACTTTGCTGGCGAAGAGCGATTTTACCGACTTGCAAGGCGCAAAGGGCTTGGTGATTGAAATTTACCCGTTGGACGCGGCACCCGACGGCACGGCGGAAAGTGTCTTCGCGGCGAACGGCATTAACGAGCTTTTTGTAACGATGTACGATTATCCGACGGTTGAAAAGTATTTGGCGGAGTGTAACGAGCCGGCGAACGAGTTGCAAGTCCTTGTGGCATTTCACGCCCTGGACGATAAGGATAAGCAGTTGGCGTTCCTGGACAAATACGCGGAGGGCGTGTTCGATTGGTCGACGGCGGTGAATCGTCCCGAAAAGTCGGCGGAGAAAATTTCGCAACCCAAGGATTGGTATCGCAAGACGATTTACTTGCCGTTTGAGTCGATTGAGTTGCCCGCGCCCGCCGATTACGATAAAGTCTTGCGGGCGATTTACGGCGACTGGCACCGCTTCCGCAACGACAAGAAATTTCGGCTCGGCGTGGTTCACAGCGCGGATATTCCCTACAAGGAGAGTTTGGCGCAACTTAACTTGAAAATGATTTTGGAGACCTTTGAGAAAAACGAGCGCAAAGACAAGTTGAGCGCGGCGGAGGAGGCGGATTAAATGGCTTTCATAAAGGATTTGTATCGCGACGAAATTCGCAGCGGCTGGCTCGTCTCGTCGGACGTTAAAAAGTCTTGGGAAAAGTTTCTTGAGATGTGGCAGGAGATTGACCGCATTTGCCGCCGATACGACATAAATTATTGGATATATGCGGGCAGCTTGCTGGGCACGGCGCGGCATAAAGGCTTTGTTCCGTGGGATACCGATATGGATTTGTGCATGATGCGCCCCGAATATAATATTTTCTGCGACGCCGCCGAACGTGAAATGATTCGCGAGGACGGAGAGTTTGAAATCGGTTGCAAGAAGTTTAACAACTTCCGAATCTCCATGTCCGCGACGACCATGCTCGGTACTGAAAATCTGCACGAACGTAATCCGAATACGCCCTACGGCATGATGATTGAGATTTATCCGCTGGACGTGGCACCCGACGGCACGCCCGACGGCAATGCGTCCGTCATGAAACTTTTGGAGCTGTTGAGTTCTGCCGGCGAGTCGGGCTATTCGCGAATCAAGGAGCGCGTCAAAAATAATCAGGGCACCTATAACGAGTGGAAGCTCTTGGAAAAGTTTCATACCTTGTCGGAAAAGGCTAAGCAGGATTTTTATAACAATTACGCGGCGATGCTGTTTGAAAAGTCGTCGGCAATAAGTTGGATTGAGGACAGAATCAAGGCTCCGCAAAAAACTTACGCCAAAGACTGGTTCCGCGAAACGATTATGATGCCGTTCGAGTCGGTGCAAATGCCCGCGCCCGTCGATTATGACAAGGTGTTGACCGCGCTTTACGGCGATTGGCGCAAGCCCTATTACGATAACACTTTCCGAATCGGCTCGGTGTACAGCCCCGACATTCCTTATCGCGAGTTCCTTAAGACCGTCGATTTGGAATTCATGTTCCCGCCCGAAGAAGATTAAAAATCAAGTCGGTTGCGCCTTTGGCAATCGGCTTTTGAATTACTTGGACATTTGCCGGCGAATGTGCTAATATTTTCGACAATCTACGCAGGAAAGGAGGTGTAAGCATGGACTTCACGAAGATTAAAGCCAAACTCGAATCGCTCGGCTACGGCGTGACGTGCTTTGATACGGCGGCGGAGGCGGCGGATTATCTCGACGAAAACATTCAGGGCAAGACTGTCGGCTTCGGCGGCTCGGTCACTTTGGAGCAGATGGGGCTTTACGACCGCCTCGCGCTCAACAACGACGTTTTTTATCATAACCGCTTGCCAGGCGGCATGACGCGCCTTGAGGTTTGCACTAAGGCGAACTCCGCGCAGATTTACCTGTCGTCTGTCAACGGGCTTGCCGAGACGGGCGAGGTCATCAACATTGACGGCAACGGCAACCGCGTTTCCTCGATACTTTTCGGACACGATAAAGTTTATTTCGTCGTCGGCGAAAACAAAATCGCCAAGACCTACGACGCCGCGCTTTGGCGAGCCAGGAACATTGCCGCGCCGAAGAATGCCAAACGTGTCAAGGCGAAGACGCCCTGCGCGGTCAAGGCTGATAAGTGTCACAACTGCGAAAGCCCCTACAGGATTTGTCGCGCTCTGTCGGTTTTATGGGGTGCTCCGTTGCGCGGCGACTTCGAGATTATTCTGATTCACGAGGAGCTGGGATTTTAACTTTGAGCAGAAATTTTGAGCAAAAAATTTGCGGGCGACCTTTCGTAAGGTGTTGCCCGCTTTATTATTTGCGTCGAGGTTTGGCGAAGTGATTCAGTACGTCGTCGATAAATTTGCGCCCCGCCTCCTCGGAGATAATCGCCTGTGTTTCGTTGGCGGCAATTTCCTTGCGCAAGCCCTCAAGTCGTGAATCGAGCTGCCCCGCCCTGAGCGATTCGAGCGCGATTCTGTCCGCCTGCACGATTAGCCTGAGCTGTTCGAGTTGTGGCTTGCACTCCGCCAGATATTTTTGCGGCAAGCGTCTCAACAACACGTCGGCGGCGCGTTCGGTTTCGTAGAGTTGCCTTTCGAGCGGCGCAAAGTTATGTTCGTTGAGCGCGAGGAAAGCCGCCGTCGCGAATTCGGGAGCGTCGGGTTCGCCGACTTTAGCCCACGAATTTTCCATGTGCCGCGAGTGCTCGGCGAAAATCCTCATCTGCGGCGCGAGCGAGCCGAATTGCTCCTGCAAAGCCTTATCCCAAGCCTGCGCGGAGTCGTAAATGGCGGGGTTGTTGGCGTAGACCGCGCCCGTCGCCAAAGCGATTTTCGACAGCTGAACTTGCCCCATAGGGTTGAAGAAAATCGCGGTCATTTTGGCGGAGGGGAGCTTTTCAATCGCGCCGAGAGCCAGCTTGACGTTGCGATTGCCGTCGGGCGTCAGCGGATAGTCGTTGACGGGATAATTCCACCAAATGCCGACCTCGCGCCCGAAAATCCGATTGACCTCTGCAAGCTCCGAATCGGTAATGCCGTCGCAAACCACGCCGCGCCCCGTGTACAGGACGACGATTCGCGGATCGAGCGTCGCCGCCAAATCGCGGGTATACGCCTTGAGCTTGCCGCCCTTAATCATGTCGAGATAAAAATACTCCGTCGGCACGGTGATAAGCGGCGCAACGTCCTTGTAGCGTTCGCGCAGATTTTTTTGCACGCGATTGAGGAATTCGGCTTGAGCCTTGCCGCTTTCGTGATGATTGCCCTTGGCGTCCTTCAGGTCGTCGAAGAAAATAGCGAAGTCGCGCACGCCGATTTGATACATGGCGTCGAGCTTGCGAATCATGAGCCGAAAATCCTCGTCGCCCGCCGCGCCCTTGTATTTGAGGTCGAGACCGGGGCTTACGGCGAAGATGAAGCGGACTTTATTTTTTTGGGCGACGGCAACCAACTGCTCCAACTCCGCGAGCTTATCGGGCGGATAGGGCTTGCGCCACTGTTCGCGGTGATACGGGTCGTCTTTGGGCGCGTAGACGTAGGAATTGAGATTGTTGCGGCGGCAGAAGTCGATAATATCTGCGCGGTCGTCGAAAGTCCAAGGCGTGCCGTAAAAGCCCTCGATAACTCCGCGCAGGGGGATTGGTATCGCCTCCGCCGAGCCGACGCTTGACATCAGCACGAGTGCCGCGATTATCAGCAGGTTTAAAGTTTTCATTGTTGACGCTCCTGATATTGACGGAAATTTTTCAGAATGCAAATCGGACGTTTCTGCGAGGCGTTGCCGAACGGGTTATCAATCAGCAAATCGGACGCCATTTGAGCGTTCATGCCCGGCGTAGCTCCGACAATCCGCGAGCGTTTCAAATCATTTACGTCTGCAATCATCGCGCCGAAACAATTAAGCCGCGCCTTGAGGTCGGCGACAACCTTATCGGGATTCTCCGGACCGTAGACGACGCACTTATCGAAAGGCGGCATGGTGCCGGTTACGTCGTCAATCAGAGCCGCCTGACGCCCGCCCCATTTATAGAACAAGCCGCGCATACCGACGACCTTGCCGACAAAGCCCGCCAGTAACGCGAACGCGACGCGCCACTCGCCCTCCTTTTCCATGAGGGCTTGCATACCGTGCGGCGTGGCAAGGCTGCCGTAATCGGGGATAAAGCGGCAACACAACTTTGCGAGGCAACTGATATGCATTTCGTCGGGGCGAATGATGTTGCCCTGCGTAATCGCAACGACGCTCTCGGCGACCGTAACCACGTCGTCCGCGCCGATTATGTTGCGGGTGTACTTTTCTATCACGTCGACAATATCATCTTTGGGCGTCAAAATCCGCGTCGTTATCGGGACAATCTCCACAACCATAACCGTCACTCCTTAGCCAACTGAACGCCGACGAGTTTGGCAAGCTCCTCGGCGGTTAAAATCACGCGTGCTATCGACCAACGCATTGGCGACCGTCCGACCTCGCGGTAGAGGAATTCGACGGGGAAATCTACCATGTGCGCCGCCGCCTCTTCCAACGAGAGACCTTTACGCGCCGTCAAGGTGACTTTCGCCACGAGGTTGACGCTCTGCTGATGTTCCAAGACCAACGCCTCAAAATAATCGTCTTCGCGAGGGACGCCCTCCTTTTCCGCCTTGCCGCGCACGTTAAAGCCGTCGTACTGTTCAAACGGCAACAGCGGATGGCAAATCGCGTCCACTATCATTGCCGACTGCGTGCCCTCGTTGCGGAATTCTATCGTCGTTGAGAGCGTCACGGATTTATCGTCGCGAGCCTCCACCTTAAACGGCGTGCGGGCGTTGAGCTTCGGGACGACCTTTTCCTGCCGCCCGCGCAGATAAAGCCACAAAACCAACACGACCGCTAAGCCCGCGACCAATAATCCTTCCAATATTGTTACCAAATTTTTTCAACTCCTCAATGTTGATTCAATCGCAGAATTGTACACGAAAACCTTTGGCAAGTCAAAAGCTTTCGGCTTGACGCCGCGCAGGTTTGCGCATAAAATAATTTTTACTATGGAAAGGAGCCTCGTCATGACAGAACTTGAAAAACTCCGCGCAGGTTTGGAATTCGACTTCACCGACCCCGAAGTCGACGCGCTAAAGCTTAACGCCGTGAAACTCTGCCAAAAGCTCAACGCGACCGACGTTACCGACTACGCGACGCGTGAAAAGATTATCCGCGAGCTTTTCGGCAGCGCGGGCGTCAATCCCGTCGTGTTGCCCGTCTTCAACTGCGACAACGGCAAGAATATTCACGTCGGCGATAATTTCCTTGCCAACTACAACGTGACGATTCTCGACATCGTGGACGTTACGATTGGCAACCACGTCATGATTGCGCCGCACACGCTGATAACCACAATCGGACACCCGCTCAGCCCCGCCAAACGCCGTCGGAATATCGGCGTGACTGCGCCCGTTAAAATCGGCGACGACGTGTGGATTGGCTCGAATGTAACGATTTTGCCCGGCGTGACGATTGGCAACAACGTCGTGATTGCGGCGGGCGCGGTCGTTACTCGTGACGTGCCCGATAACTCGTTGTTCGGCGGCGTTCCTGCTCGGCTGATTAAAACTCTCGAAAACGACGCGGAGTAACAAATTGGCTAAACGAATCAAATGGATAGACTTTGCACGCGGGCTGGCGTTGGTGTTGATAATGTTTTCGCACGCCTCCGCCTCGGAAATGAACGCGTGGCTCAGTTTCTGCGCGTTGCCGGCATTCTTCATAATATCGGGCTTCCTGCTCAACCTCGACAAGTGGGGCAAATCGGGGGCATTTTTCCCGTTCGTCGCCAAGCTCGCGAAAAGATTGCTCATGCCGTTTTACGTGGCGGAGTTTTTATTTTACCCGCTGTGGCTGATTGTGACCTCGTTGCCGTTGCCGATTTACCCCGTCTTGAATCCGACGCTCTCGGCGGGCGATGCCTTTTGCGGAATTTTCCTCGGCGTCGGCTCAAATCTTCCCTTACCGCCGCTGTGGTTCTTGCCGTGTCTTTTCGCGGCGGAAGTGATTTTCCTGGCTCTGTACAAAATCCTCGGCGAACGTCGTAAAATATTCTTCGCGGCGATAATCCTCTGCTCGATGCTCGGTATCGCTTTAAGTGAACACGGCGCACTTCCGTTGAACTTGGATCTCGCGCTCGCCTCGCAAATGTTTCTGCTTGCCGGCAACCTGATTGCCCGCCGTAACCTTGTCGACAGGCTGAACATTTTCGCCTTTATCATTTTGGTCGACGCGATTGCCTTGGCTGTAAGCCTCAATGACCCAATCGATATGAACCGGCGGCTGTTCGGGCAATACGTAATTCCGGCTTTCCTCGCGTGCCTCGCCGAAACATTGCTCCTCTTTAAGTTTTCGCAACTCGTGACGACGGCGGGCGGGCTCCTTGCCAAGCCGATAATTTTTTGCGGCAAACAGAGCCTGTTCGTCTTGACGGTACACGTCCCGATTATCGTCTTCCTTTACCAAATGATTCATCTGTTGACGGGGCTGCTTTGGACGGAAATAATCAAGCTCCCCGAAATATTTGTGCCGACCGTTTTGTTTACGCTGTCGCTGTCGCTGTGGTTGGCTAAACGTTTTGGCAAGCAACCCGTGTTCAAATATTTTTGCGTCTGATTTGGAGGTTCACGGTGGCTCACAGAAAAAAAATCGCGTGGCTGGATACGATTCGCGTTTTCGCTTCGTTCGCCATAATAGCGGCGCATTATCTGATGTGCGGCGGCTTCGACGTGTATCCTTGGACGCGCAAAATTTGTTACGACGCGGCGTCGCTTGGTGTGTTTCTTTTCTTCGCGATAAGCGGTTGGTTGATTCACGGCTCCATTGCACGCGCTCCGAGCCTGTGGCATTTCTATCGTCGCCGTTTGATTAGAATCGTCGTGCCGTTCGTGGTTGCCTGGCTTTTCTTGGCGGCAATATTCCTGTTGCTCGGCTTATTCGATTCGGACATCGCGGAGCTTTCGCCGTTTCGGAGCGGAGCGACCTTGCTGACTTATTTCATGTCAATCTTCCCGCTGGACATAAATTTGTTGATATGGTTCAAAGTGCCGATAATCGACTTCACGGGCGAATGGTTCATGCGCGTGATTTTGCTGATGTATTTAATCGCGCCGCTTTTGGACAGGTGGGCAACACGCTTTCCGCTCCGCACGTTGGCAATTTCAATCGCGGTATCGCTTATCGTGTTCGAGGCAACGCAACCGCTTTACGACGCACACAGAATCGCTTACAACTGGTGGCTGTTCATTGTGCGCATCCCCGAATTTCTGTTCGGCATGACGTTGGCGATTCACAAGGAGCGCGTCTTGCAAATGCGCCGCCCGCTTGAGCTCCTGTCGGCTGTGATACTGGGCGCGTACGTGCTTTACTTCGTGAATTTCGGTTCGCAAGAAATATTTTTTGCGTGTCACCCGTTGGCGTTTTTCGTGACCTTCCCGACGATTTTCCTTTGCTTTTCGTTCGCCGAGGGGCTCAATAACCTTTGCCCGAAACCGCTTGCCGCGTTCAATTCGTTCAGCGGCGTATCCTATATGGCAATGTTGCTTCAGCATCAAATAATTTATCTGTTCGAGCGTAAGTTTGACCTTGCGCAATTCTCCGAGCTTGGCGTGATTTTGGGCTTGATTGCGGTAACGTGGCTGACGGTTTGGCTGAGCCGGCGCGTCAATAAATTTTCCGACCCCATAGAGCGGGCGATAGCTAATTAAAAATTGGGAGTGATTGTATGGATTTGAAAATCGGCGCGGAGCTGAACGGCTTCCGCCTTAAGAGCCTCTCCGAAGTGGCGGAGATTGGCGCGAAGACTTACGAGTTTGAACACGTCAAGACGGGCGCGAAACTTTTCTGCGCGTCGACCGACGACGACAATAAGGTTTTCTATATCGGCTTCCGCACGCCGCCCAAAGACGATACCGGCGTGGCGCACATCGTCGAGCATTCGGTACTTTGCGGCTCCAAGAAGTATCCGCTTAAGGAGCCGTTCGTCGAGTTGGTTAAGGGTTCGCTGAACACTTTCCTTAACGCCATGACCTATCCCGACAAAACCGTTTACCCCGTGGCAAGCCGCAACGCCAAAGACTTCCGCAACTTGCAGGACGTGTACCTTGACGCCGTGTTTAATCCGCGTATGCTCACCACGCCCGAAATCCTCATGCAGGAGGGCTGGCACTACGAAGTTGAAAATGCCGACGCGCCCTTGCAATACAGCGGCGTCGTTTACAACGAGATGAAGGGCGCATTGTCTTCGCCTGACGACATTTTAGGCGATAAGCTGTTGCGTGCTACGTTCCCACAGAATTGCTACGGCTACCAATCGGGCGGCGACCCCGAAGCCATTCCGAGCCTCACGCAGGAGAATTTTATCGCCTTCCACCAAAAATTTTATCACCCGTCGAACAGCTACATTTACCTTTACGGCGACGTGGACATTGCCGAGCAGACTGCGTATCTTGACCGAGAATATCTGAGCAAGTTCGACAGGATTGAGGTTGATTCGGCGATTGAGTTGCACCCCGCCTTTGCCGAAATGAAACGCGTTGACGAAGTTTATCCGATTGGCGAGGAGGAGTCCGCCGAGGCTAAGACTTTCCTTGCGCTGAACTTGGTTGTCGGCGACGCTTCCGATACACTTACGAATTTGGGCTTGGGCATTTTGAGCCATGCGCTGTTCAGCAGCCCCGCCGCGCCCGTCCGCAAGGCTCTGATTGATTCGCGCCTGGGCAAGGACGTTGACGTCGGGCTTGAGGACGATTTGCGCCAACCGACCTTTACGATCACGCTGAGCGGCTCCGAGACTGACCGCGTCGATAAATTTTATTCCCTGCTCAACGCCGAACTCCGCAAGCTCGTCGACGGCGGTATCGATAAGACACTCCTGCAGGCGTCGATTAACCTAATGGAATTTCGTTTGCGCGAGGCTGACTTCGGACTTGCGCCCAAAGGTTTGATTTACGGCTTGCGGCTGTTCAAAACGTGGCTTTACGGCGGCGACCCCAATGCTTATCTGCGCTACGAAGACGATTTGGCGGCAGTCAAGCGCGGGCTGAACGAGGGTTGGTTTGAGGGATTGGTGCAAAAATATTTCCTCGACAATCCGCACAAAGTCTTGATGACGCTCGCGCCCGATAAAAACTTCGCCAAGGAGCGCGACGCCGCTCAAGCCGCCAAGCTCGCCGAAGTCAAAGAGCACCTGTCACCCGCGCAGATTGAGGAGATTATCGCCAAGACCGCCGAGCTTAAACGGCGTCAACAAGCCCCCGATTCGCCCGAAGCCTTAAAGACGATACCAATCCTCAAGCGCGAAGATTTACGCAAAGAGGCGGAGCGTCTCCCGTTGCAGTTCCGCGACCTCGACGGCACGCGGATTTTCTTCAGCAACGTCGACACGCACGGAATCATTTATCTGACGTTTTACTTCGACGCGCTGAAAGTTCCGCAAGACAAATTGCCGCTCGCCTGCCTGCTGACCGAACTGCTCGGCAACATCGACACCAAACGCCACACCTACGAGGAGCTTGCCATACTCACCAATCTGAACGTCGGCGGCTTCGGCGTCAATCTCCGCGCAGATTCGGAAAAGGGTATGCCCAATTCCTTCGCGCCGCGCTGCAGGATTTACGTCAAGGCTCTCAAGTCCAAGCTCGCCGACATGACCGACATCCTCGCCGAAATTTTTAACGAAACCGTCTTCACGAACAAGAAACGCCTCCGCGAACTCATCGAACAGGAGCAAATCGGCTTTGAACTTAACCTGCAGAACATGGCTCCGACGATTATCTCCGCGCAACTCGCCTCGTATCAGACGCGCACGGGTGCTTACAACGCCGCCGGTTATCTGCCTTATAATAAGTTCCTCAAAGATTTGCTTGCCGACTTCGACGCCCGCTTTGATGATTTGGTCGACGACTTGTACGACGTGCTGGAGCGGCTTGTCAATCGCAACGGGCTGATTGTCAGCGTGACGGCTCCCGAAGATTTGTATAAGGAATTCCGCCCGCACCTGTCGGAGTTGCTTAAGAGTCTCACGGCGGCGGAGTTCAAGCCCGAACATTACTCCTATCCGCGCAAGCCGCGCAACGAGGGGCTGTATTCTCAAAGCCGCGTGCAATACGTCGGCAAGGGCGCGAACTTCATCGAGTTGGGGCACGAGTACACCGGCGCACTCAGCATTTTGGAGACGATTCTGCGCTACGAATACTTTTGGACGAAAATCCGCGTGCAGGGCGGAGCCTACGGAGCCTTTGCCAACTTCAATCGTGCGGGCAATTTGTTCTTCGGCTCGTATCGCGACCCCAACCTCGCCAAGACGCTTGAGACTTTAAACGGCACGGCGGACTTCCTTGCCAATTTCGACGTCAGCGACCGCGAAATGGACAAGTACATAATCGGCACGCTCAGCAAGATTGATAAGCCGTTGACGCCCGCGCTCAAGGGGCAAATCGCCGCCGAATTCAGCTTGAACAATATCACCTATGCCGACCGCCAAAAATCTCGCAACGAAATACTCACGGCGCGGCAGGAGGATATTCGCGCCTTAGCGAAATTGGTTGCCGACTGCATGAATCAAAATTATCTGTGCGTGTTCGGCAACGAGGAAATCCTCAAGGCGAACGCTCAGCTTTTCGGCGAGGTCAGGAACGCTTTGGAATAAAATTTTTGGAGGGCTTTACATGAAGAAGATACCATTCAAGGGCGCGTGCGTGGCGATAGTAACGCCGTTCGACGCGACGGGCGTAAATTTCGGCGAACTCGGACGCATGATTGACGACCAGATTAAGAATCACACTGACGCGATTTGCATAACGGGCACGACGGGCGAGGCGGCTACCATGAACGACGCCGAACACAAAGCCGCGATTAAATTCACCGTCGAACACGTGGCGGGGCGCGTTCCCGTCATAGCGGGCACCGGCTCCAACGATACCGCCTACGCCATTGAGCTTTCCCAATATGCGGAAAAAGTCGGCGTCGATGCCGTGCTCCTCGTCACGCCCTACTACAACAAGTGCACGCAAATCGGTCTTGCCGCGCACTACACCAAAATTGCCGACAGCATTAACACGCCCGTGATTCTCTACAACGTTCCCGGTCGGACGGGCGTCGACATCAAGCCCGAAACCTACGCCAAACTCAGCAAGCACCCGCGCATTGTCGCCGCCAAGGAGGCTAACGGCGATTTGACTTCGATTTTGCGGACGCGCAAGCTCTGCGGTGACGACTTGGCTATCTATTCGGGCAACGACGACCAAACCGTCCCGATTCTGTCTTTGGGCGGCAGCGGCGTTATCTCCGTCCTTTCCAACGTCGCGCCTTACGATACGCATATGATTTGCCAAAATTATTTCGACGGCAACGTTGCGGAGGCGTCGCGTATGCAAATCGATTACTGCGACCTTATCGACGCGCTCTTTTGCGAAGTGAATCCCATTCCCGTCAAGGTGGCGATGCGCCTGTTGGGTTGGAATGTCGGCGAATTGCGTATGCCGCTTTGCGAACCCGAACCCAAACATTTGGAGCAAATCAAAACCGCGCTTAAAGCTCACGGCTTGCTTAAGGAGGCGATTTGAATTGGCTAAGAAATTTTTCGTCGCGCTGATGATGTTGGCAAGTTTTCTTGTCACGTCGACGGCGTTGGCGGCATTCGAGGAAAATATCGAGGAGGACGTCGACCTTACGACCGTCAAGTCGATTGCCATTGCCTATCCCAACTACTACAAAGTCAGCGCGGAAGAGCCTGAAATTACCGAATTCACGCAAGACATTTACAGCGCGGGCAAATTGACTTCCAAGCTGGACATTATTTCCTACGAGGAGGTTGTCGCCGCCGTTCGCCGCGATACCGGCATTGATATGTTGTCGCTCAAGCCCGAAGAGGCGGAGAAACTTTTTCATCAGCATGTAGCCAAATACGCCGACTCCTACCTCGTCGCGACCGTCGCCAACAATTCCAACAAGCCCTGGATTTTCTACTACGTCTACAACGCCGCCGACGCCTCGCTCATGTATACCTACAGCGTGCAGAGCAAATTTATCGGCAAAAACGCCAAGGATTATCACAAAGCCGCCGAAGGTTTCTTTAAGCAATTCGCCGAAGCCACCGCGAAAACTTTGAGCAAGGAAGAGCGCAAGCAAATGGAGGAAAGGAAACGCTACGAGACCGGCGGCAAAAAGAAAATGAAGAAAGTCACCTACAAGACCGGCAAGTCCAAAGAGGATTTGGTTAAGAAAAAATAACGCGTTGCGCAAAAAAATATTCCCCGCCGAATTTTGACGGGGCAACTTTTAAAAAGTTGACAAACAGCGGTCGCGTCGTGACGTCAAGTATCGGAAACGTTATCGCCGCGACGGAACAAATATTCCCCGCCGAAAGTTGACGGGGGATTTTTTTTATCGTTGTTTATTCCTGCAGGAATTTCTTAAGCGACACGCCGTCCTTGGTTTTCCAACAACTGTTCCCGTCCGCAGGCATCGCCAAAACAAAAGTTGCGGCGGGGGAAGGCTTATCAAATTCCATATCTTCCTTTAAACGTCCGTCGACAATCTTCGCGGCATTACGAGCATTCTTCACGTTGAGGGAAAGTTCGCCGTCGACAATCGGAGAAATTTCACTGCCTGCCAAAACTCTGTAACCCGTCGCCGTGCGTTTCATCTGCGCGTTGATTGTCCTGCCGAGCTTTTTGACGCGGCGCGACAGATAAAAAATTTCCTCGTAAGATTTAACGGCGGGCGGCGGAGTTTTCGGCGGCGGTTCAAAAATCTTGTAACCGATTGCGCTCAGAATCAATTTGGCGCATTCGGCTTGGTCTTCAAGCCCGATTGCTCGTTCCTCCGTAATATTGCCCGGCGAAGGGTCGTTGACGTTTTTAACAGCGTAACGCGTCGCTTTTATCGCCATGTTGCAAAATTTATTTTCGAGCCAACTTATTTCCGTCGCACCGAATGAATTATCGGATGTCGTCAAAATAATTGCCTCTGTCCAATTTTTATCGGGATTGCGGTCGTGTTCATTAAGGCGGCTCAAAATGCCCTTGCCGTTTTTACGACTGCCCGCTTGCCCGATATAAATTGTTTGTTGAGAATCTTCCGCGCCGAGCAAAAAATAAACGCCGTCATACTCCAAGCCGTCAAGTTTGCTCTTAGATAAATCCCTGCGCGGAATTTTAAAGACAATGCTCGTTCGACCGTTGATTGTGCATTTGATTCGCCCGTCCGCCGTACCGTCAAGTAAAATCAGACTTATTGCCACCGCCCTTGCCATGCCGTCACCTCGAATCATTTCTTGCCGCCGAATTTCCTAAGCTCCAGCCACAGCGAACCCGCGATAAAAATCGACGAGTAGCAACCGCTGCAGAAGCCGACAATCAGCGCGAAGGCAAAATCCTTGGTCGTTTCGCCGCCGAAGAAGAACAGCGCAAACGTCGTAAAGAGGCACGTGAAGACGGTATACAGCGAACGCGTCAAGGTCTGGTAAATCGAACGGTTGACGAGCTGAACAACGTCGCCGCCGCGCCGGAAGTGCAGTTTCAGATTTTCGCGTATCCTGTCGAAGATAACAATCGTGTCGTTGATTGAGTAGCCGACGACCGTAAGCAACGCCGCCACGAACGACGAATCGACTTGCCGCTGTGTGAACGAGAAAAACGCCAATACAATCAAGATGTCGTGGACGAGAGCCGCCACCGCCGCGATACCGAATCGCCACTCGAAACGATACGCCACGTAGAGGATTATCAGCACCCACGAGACGACCAGCGCAAGTACCGCGTTGAGAATCAGCTCGCCGCCTATAACCGCGCCGACTTTTTCCTCGCGCAGGACGTCGTAGCCGCCTACCTTATCGCGAATCGCCGCCATGACCTCCTTGCGCTGAACCTCCTCCAAATCGGTCGTGCGAATCATCACGTCCGTTGAAGTCGCCACGTCCGAACTCGCGCCCGAAAGCTGAATCGTTGCACCGTCAAGTCCGAACGGTTTCAACGTTTCGCGAATCTGCGCAATCGCCACGGGTTGAGCAAATTTCAAATCCATAATCGTGCCGCCCGTGAAGTCAATCCCGAAGTTAAAGCCGCGTGTCACCATGGAGATTAAGCCGGGGACAATCACGAGCAGGGAAATGATAAACCAAACCTTGCCGCGCCCCGCAATGTCAAATTTCGGCATCACGACTTCACCTCCTTGGAAGCGTCGAACAGTACGAAGCCGTCCGCGCCGTAAGCCGAGGGGCTTTCCACGACCTTTGAGTTGACCAAAAGTTTAAGCATGAATTGCGTTAAGGTTATCGCCGTGAACATGCTGAGCAAAACGCCGAGTCCGAGTGTTATGGCGAAGCCGCGAATCGTGCCCGTGCCGAACAGGAACAGCACGCCCGCCGCGATTAGCGTCGTGATGTTCGAGTCGAAAATCGTCGTGAACGCCCGCTTAAAGCCCGCGTCCATTGCCAGCCGAATCGATTTGCCCAAACGGAATTCCTCCTTGAAGTGCTCAAAGATTAGGACGTTGGCGTCAACAGCCATGCCGATTGACAGGATTATCCCCGCCACGCCCGGCAACGTCAACGTCGCGTCCAAACCCTTCAGCGTACCCAACAACATCAGCGTGTACGCCATTAAACTTATATCCGCGATAAAGCCCGGCAGGCGGTAGAATAAAAGCATGAACACCAGCACCGCCGCGATACCGATAACGAATGCGAATTCCGATTTGTCTTTGGAGTCTTGCCCCAGCGAAGGTCCGACGGTGCGCGTTTCGATTATGTTGACTTTGACGGGCAACGCGCCGCTCCTAAGCAAGACTGCCAAACGTTGAGCCTCTTCCAAATCGCGTTGACCCGAAATTTCCGCCTTGCCGCCGAGGATAGGCTCGCGCACGACAGGATTGGTTAAAATTTCGCCGTCAAGCAGAATTGCGATTTGCCTGCCGACGTTTTCGAGCGTGGCGTCCGCAAATTTCTGCGTGCCCTCGTCGCTGAATTCCAGATTGACGACGCATTGACCGTTCTGCTGATTCATGGCGGCTTGCGCGTCTTTGAGGTCGGTGCCCGTCAGCAAAGTGTTGCCCGCCTCGTCCTTGAACTCAAGCATCGCCGTCTTGCCAATCGTCTCAATCGCCTTGTCGGGGTCTTTGATACCGGGCAATTCGATTATGACGCGGCGTTCGCCCTCGCGCTGGATTATCGGCTCCGTCAAGCCCAATTCGTTGACGCGCTTCTCCATTATCGAAACAACGCGTTGCATTGCGTCTTCGTCGACGAGCGCAAGCTCCGTGTCCTCCGCCTGAAGTACCACGTGCGTGCCGCCTTGCAAGTCCAACCCTTGGCGTATCGAGTGCGCCAGCGGGCGTATGAAAATCACAAACACTGCCACTATCGCCGCGAGGCAGATTATCAACTTGACTAAACTGTTTGTCCTCACAAAGTCTGCTCCCTTCAATTTTCATGTTCGCCCGTCAATATACTACAACGCCGTTTGAAAAGCAATTAGGGACTAGGGACTAGGGACTAGGGAGTAGAAAAATCCTAATCCCTAAGTATTAAAATTTGTCCGCCGACTTGAAAGACATTGCCAAAAATCTTACGCCGCGCCCGCGTTTGCAATTCGCAAGATTTATGCTATCATACGCGCAGATAACCGATTCGGAGGTTGCGGTAAATTTACTTCAAAGTTTTAGGAGGTTAGTTAAATGATTAACGGCAAGCCCCACATTGTAATCGTAGGAGGCGGCTTCGGCGGCATAAAAATCGGTCAGCTGTTCGCCAAGGAAAACGTCGAAGTTACGCTAATCGACCGCCATAATTTCCATTTGTTCCAACCTCTGCTCTATCAAGTGTCGACCTCGGTTCTGGAGACGGGCGAAATCGCCTACCCGATTCGTTCCTTCTTCCGCGACAATAAAAACGTCAACCTCTACATGGCGAAGGCTCAGGGCATCGACCAGGAGCGCGACGTTGTCATTACCAATCACGGCGAAATTCACTACGATTATCTTATCCTCGCGGCGGGCGCGACCACCAACTTTTTCGGCATGAAGAACGTTGAGAAATACTCTTTCGGCATGAAGACACTCCAAGAGGCTGTGCACATTCGCAACCACGTTATCCACGAATTTGAACGCGCCGAAAAGCCCTATCGCACGCCCGAAGACCGCCGGAAACGCATGACGTTCGTTATCGTGGGCGGCGGACCGACGGGCGTCGAGGAGGCGGGTGCCATTGCCGAGCTTATCGCCATTCAAAAAAAGGAATTCCACCTGCTCGACTTCAACGACGTAAGCATAAAATTGATTGAGGCGACGCCGCGCTTACTCCCCATGCTGCCCGAAGATTTACAACAACATACCGTCAAGGTGCTGGAGAAAAAAGGCGTCGAGGTCATGCTGAACACGCAGGTCGTCGATTATGACGGCGATGTCTTGACGCTCAAAAACGGCGTGAAAATCCCGACGACCACGGTTATTTGGGCGGCGGGCGTGCGTGCCGTCGACATGATGAAAAATTGCGGCGGCGAATGTGCTCGCGACGGACGCATTTGGATTGAGGAGGATTTGATGGTTCGCGGAGCCGTTCACAAGAACGTTTTCGCTATCGGCGACTGCGCGGCGTTCATGCACGGCGATATGAAACGCCCGCTCCCGACCGTTGCGCCCGTTGCCACTCAGCAAGCTAAGATTGCGCATAAAAATATCATGAAGCTGATTCGCGGCGAAACCAAACTTGAGAAGTTCGTCTACAAGGATTTGGGCGCAATGGCGACTATCGGACGCGGCGAGGCAGTCGTCGGCAAACCGAAGATGACGGGCTTTCTTGCGTGGAGCGCGTGGATGGTCGTTCACCTCATGCGGCTCGCGGGCTTTTATACGAACATGACTGTCGCGTTCAAATGGGCGTTGAATTTCCTTACCAGCGCACGCCTCGGACGAATCGTCACGAACATAAGCCTTGACCCGAATAAATGATAATTTGCAAACGAAAACCGCCCTTCGATTGAGGGGCGGCGTTTTTTATTCCAAGTTCAAATATTTGTCCAACCAGGCGGCAACAGCCTCGCCGATAATGCGCTTACCGTCAGCGTCGGGGTGCAAGCCGTCAACGGACAGATTTTCTATCAAGTTGCCCGCCTCGTCCGTCAAGTCCGCGTTCACGTCAATGAAGTTTTCCTGCGTCCGTATCCAATCGCAAATGAAGTGCTGATGATCCTGCCAATCGGCGGGCGGCGCGTCCACGAATTGAATTTTTTCAATCTGCGCGGGGTTGAGCGGCGTCGGCGTCAGGAAAACGGGCGTTATCCCGTTGCGCTCGCACTTGGCTTTGACGGCTTGCAGATTCTCCACGGACTCCCAGCCCATTATGTTGCCGCGATAATCGTTGACGCCCGCCATTATGAATAAGACTTCGGGGCGGAACGGCAAAACGTCGCTGTCGAAACGCGCAAGAATCTCAGCCGTGGTATCGCCGCTCCTGCCGAGATTTTTAACGGGAATGGCGCAATACGTCTCCCAATTATAAACGACGGTCGAGGGCGGAGCCGATATGGAGCCGCCGCCGTGCGTTATGCTGTCGCCGAGGGCGCAGAATCTTATCTTATGCTTGACCTCGAAGCTGTTCGATTCTTCTTGAACCGACCAATCGCTCAGCGGCTGATTGTCCGCCGTCATTGCCCGCACGCGCCAAAAATATTCGCCCTCCTCAATCACGGGCACTTTATCGTATAAGTCAAAATTATCCTCTTGCGCCTGCGAAGCCGTGAAATATCGACGGATTATCTTGCCGTCCTTTATGAGTTCAATTTCGTAATGATCCGCACCGCTCGTCGGTATCCACGAATACACGGGATAAATCGGCGGGTAAGCCATTTTGTCGAATTCGGTCGTCGTGCGCGGGCTGGGCGGGTTTATGTCGATGTTGCGTATCGGTATCCGATTTTCCAGCGTCGCGCCCTCCAGCGATACCGCGTTGACTTGAAATTTCGTGTGCACGTCGTCTACCGGGATTTCTATACCGTTCGTGAATGCGAACAGTGACACGCCGTCGATAAAAATTTCGTATTTAACCGCGTTGGGTACGATGTCCCAATGCAGGCGCAGGATATTTTCCTCGCGGGGCAAGATTTCCTCGTAAGGTTGCGCGGGCGGCTCCGATACGTCCTCGAAATTGTACAGCTGATTTATCGGCGCGGCTTGAGCGTTTTTATCCTGCGTCAGATGATTGCGCGGCGCGTGAATATCCTCCTCGGTGGCGTGCCCGCCAAAATCAATGAAGCCCAGATTGGAAAAGCACAGCGCGACGGCAAGAATCATCGGCAATACCCTCAGCATTGCAATTCCTCCCAACGCGTATAGAGTTCGTCTATCTCGGCGAGTTTTGCTTCGTGCGCCGCCGCCAGCTCCGTCAAGTGTTCGGGGGCGACCGCGCCGTTTATCTCGTGCTCCAACATTTTTAACTCCATCTCCGCCATTTTTATTTGCGCCTCGACTTTTTCCACGGCTTGAGCGTTTACCTTGAGCGATTTTGTTTTCGGGGGCGTCCGCGCAGGTTGAGCCGCCGACTTCGCCGCCTTTTCATTCCTAATCCCTAATTCCTGATTCCTAATTCCTAATTCTAGGATTCGCGTCGTGACCTTGTCAAGCAGATAGCGGTCGTGCGTCACGATTAGGATTGTGCCGTCGAAGGCTTGAAGTGCCGCCTCTATCGCCTCCCGCGCCGGCAAGTCCAGATGATTGGTCGGCTCGTCGAGGATTAGGAAGTTCGCGCCCGTCAGGATTAGTTTGGTCAGCGCGACGCGTGTTTTTTCCCCGCCCGATAAAGCTGCTATCGGTTTTTCGACGACCTCCGCGAATAAGTTCAACCTTGCCAGCTCCGAGCGCGATTGCCCGTCCGTCAAGCCGAATTCGTAATTAAGCTCCTCCAACGGCGTGCGATTGTCGTTAAGTTCCTCGTGCCCTTGCGACAGGTAGCCGATTTTGACGCGGTTGCCGATTTTAATTTCGCCCGAATCGGCTTTAAGCTCCCCGACGATAATTTTCAGCAGCGTGGATTTGCCGACGCCGTTGCGCCCGATTAAGCCGACTTTCTCGCCCTTAAACAGCTCCGCGCCGAAATTTTTGATAATGCCCTTGAAGTTGACGCCCTCCAAAATCAGCACGCGATTGGCGGACTCGGCGGCGTCGCCCAGATTTATGGCGGCGGTCTCCGCAGACGGCGGCTTTTCGAGGCGTTCCATGCGGTCGAGCATGATTTGACGACTGCGGGCGCGTTTAGCCGTGGACGCCCGAACTTTATTGCGCCGCACGAAGTCCTCCAGCTTGGCGATTTCCTCCTGTTGCTTTTCGTAGGCTTTAAGCTCGGCGGCGTGCCGTTCCTGCTTGAGCCGTATAAATTTTTCGTAATTGCCGGGGTAGAGCGTCGCCCGCCCGTTTTCCATGTCCAGTATTTTGGCTACGCAATTCTGCAGAAAATGCCGGTCGTGCGTCACCGCGATAACCGTCCCGCGATAATTTTTTACAAATTCCTCCAAAAATTCTATCGAGTAAATGTCCAGATGATTCGTCGGCTCGTCCAAAATCAATATGCGCGGCTCGTTGAGCAGTGCCTTTGCCAGCGATATTTTTGCCGATTCGCCGCCGCTGAAGTGATTCGGATTTTTAGCCGCCTCCGCCTCCGTGAAGCCCAATCCGAATAAGATTTTCCGCGCCATGAATTTTTCCGTGCCTCGGAGCGTCAGCATTTCGTCGAGGAGCGTTGCCGCCGTGAATTTGGGCGTCTGCTCAACGAAACCGACGTCCTCCGCCCGCAAGCCGCCGATTGTCCCCGACTCGAACGGTTCCGCGCCCGTCATTATCTTAATCAGCGTCGATTTGCCCGCGCCGTTTTTCCCGACGATGCCGATTTTCTCCCCGTCGCCGACCTTAAACGTCACGTCGCGGAAGATAAGCCGTTCGCCGTAGTACTTCGTTAATTTTTCGACTTGTATCATTGCCTCGCCTCAAAGTTTATTTATCTGCCGAGGGCTTCATAGCAGAGCTTACGGTTGCCCTTTGCTTTTACTTCATTGGGATTTATCGCAAGAGCCCTGTCAAAGTCTTGAATTGCCCGCTGATATTGCCCCGTCAAGTAATAGGCGTAGCCGCGATTGTTATAAGCCCCGGTGTATTTCGGATTGATTTGAATCGCTCTGTTGAAATCGGCAATGGCTAATTCGTATTGCCCCAACTTGCCGTAAGCCACTCCGCGAGCATCGTATGCCACCGAATTATTCGGATCAAGCTGAAGTGCCTTGTTGAAGTACTGCATGGCTCGTTCGTGTTGTCCCAAATTATCATAAGCATTTCCGAGGTCGATATAAGCCCGACCGAAATTTGGTTTGAGCGCGACGACCTTGTCAAAGTCTTGAATTGCCCGCTGATATTGCCCCGTCAAGTAATAGGTGTAGCCGCGATTGTTGTAGGCGTTTACATGATTCGGGTTGATTTGAATCGCCCTGCTGTAATCTTGAAGAGCCCGCTCATATTGCTTCAACTGCTGATAAGCAAGCCCGCGGTTGCTGTACGCCAAACCGTAATTTGGATTGATTTGAATCGCTCTGTCGAAATTTTGAATGGCGAGCTCGTATTGCTTTTGGTCGAAATAAACCGTGCCGCGCCCGTTACAGGCAATCGCATTGTTCGGATTTAATTCGACAGCCGCGTTGTAAAGCTGAAGCGCACCGAATTTGTCGCCCTTATCGTTGAGCTTGTTTGCCTCGTCGACCTTTTGATTGGAAAGGAAGATTTTATCCTGCGCGGTGAATTCTTGAATGATTTGCTCTCTGTCTTGCTGATTGCTTGCAAGCCGGCGTTTCAGTTCGGCTATTTCACGTTTCTGCTCCTCATAAGCCTTGCGCAGAGATTCATTTTCCGAGACCTGATTTGATTTTTCCTGCGAATCCTTATTGAGCCAGCGAGTGATGTCCGAATCGTCGATTTGCGCCTTAATCGTGACGCGAATCAAAACACCTTCGAGATTATCAACTTCCTTAAGCGGATAAAAATGCGGCTCCTCCACCAATTTGAGGATATTGGCGGTCATCGTTTCGATAACGTCTTCTTCGAGCTTGAGATTCTTCATGCGCGAGTAAGTCTTGACGTAAACGCCCGCCTGTTCGCAAGCGTAGCGCATGGCGTCGGCTTTGGCGCGTTCTTTGGCGACGCCCAAATTTTCGCCTTCACTCATGACGTAAGTGCCCTCGGCGGTGTAAATTTCGGCGTGCGTCACGGCGGCGATAAACATAAGCGCGACGCCCAAAAGCACCGAAATTCCTCGTCGAAAGATTTTATTTCCGTTCACTGCCATTCCTCCTGAAAACGCCAAGGTCAACCGAGTGCCTTAGCTCTTGCCAAATCCGCTTGCGCCTGTGAATAATTTCCGAGCCGCTGATAAGCCAGCCCGCGATTGTTGTACGCTGCAGAGTAATTCGGCTTGAGCTCAATAACTTTATTGTAGTCGGCAATCGCCTGCTGATACTGATTCAAGCAAAAATACGCGTTGGCGCGATTGTAATATGTGTCCGCGTCGGTCGGATTAAGCGCAATCGCCGCGCCGTAGCTTTCAATCGCCTGCCCGTATTGATTCATGGCTTGATAGGCATTGCCGCGATTGTAGTGCGCCTGATAAAGTTGCGGATTGAGTGCCGTTGCCCTGTCGAATTCAAAAATAGCCTGAACGTATTGCTTCTGATTGTAGTAAACGGTGCCGCGCCCCAAGTAGGCAAGGGCGTTGTCGGGATTGAGCTTAGCCGCGTCGTTGAAAAGGTCGATGGCGTTCACGTATTCGCGGCGATTGTAAAAATCCCACGCCTCGGCGACCTTTTGATTCGACATAAAAGCCTTGTCCTCGGCGGCGAAGGCTATAGCGATTTGCTTTTTGTCCTGCGGCGTTTGATTATCGGCAAGTTTCTTTTGAAGCTCCGCGATTTGGCGTTCCTGCTCCTCGTTAGCCTTGCGAAGAGCCTCCATTTGAGAGATAAGTTCCGATTTTTCCTGAGAATCCTTGTTGAACCACTGCGAAACGTCCTCGCTGTCGATGTTGGCTTTGACTGTGGCGCGTATGCGGGTGATGTTGTTATCGGCGTGTTCGCGCCGGTATTGCACGTCGACGACCTTGAGGATGTTTGTCGTCATGATGACAATTTCGTCCTTGGTGACCTGCGAATTGAGAACTTCGGTGCGGCTCTCGACGTAGACGCCGGCTTTTTCGCAAGCGTCGCGTTCGGCTCGTTGCAAGGCGCGTTGCTGAGCCACGTCGAACGTCTCAAAATCGCTCATAAGATATTCGCCGACGCCCTCGTAAGTTCTGATTTCGGCATTGGCGGTCGGCAAGTTGAAAAGTATCGCTATCAGCAACGGAACCAGCGTTCGGATTGAAATTTTCTTCCAAAGCATGACGTTTCCTCCCCTAAAATTTTTAAATCGATTATAACACAGCGGCTTGAAATGAGAAATGCCCGTCGTGATAAGATTTGGCAGCGGACGTTTGGCAAGGCTTTGCGGCGTTTGCTATAATCGCGTCGGTGATGAACATGAAAAAATTTTTGACGGCAGTCTTAACGGCGGCAATGATGTTGTTGACACCCGCGCAGGTTTGGGCGGCGGACGCGTGGGCAGTGGCGGCGGAGGCTCTGGGCGTGTTGGCGGCGTATCAGTCGACGCTCCGCGAAATTTTGGCTTTGGGCAACAACGCCGGCGCACAAATGGCGGCTCGCAAGCAGGACATTGATAAAAACGGCGTCGATAAAAATCCTCGCGACGTGGAGCTTGTCGATTCGATTATGACGCGGCTGGTAAACGGCGGGCAATACGAGTTGCGCGTTAATTCCTTGCCGTTCGTGTGGAGCGTCAACGACAATGAAAAATTTAACGCGGCGTGCTATCCGATGAATTATATCAGCGTGAATCGCGGGCTGATTCGCAACCTGGGCGGCGACGAAAATCAAATCGCGGCGGTGTTGGCTCACGAGATGACGCACGGCATTGAGCAACACTCCGCCAAAAGCTACGCGCAAGCCGTCGCTCAACAGCTCGGCGCAATGGTGCTCGGTATGAACGTCGACAACGGCAGGAACGTCGATTGGGGCAAGTTCGCGGGCATGGTCGATTATTCTATCGCGAAGAATATCAACGTGCCGGCTGAATACGCGGCGGACGAGGGCGGCTTTTACCTCATGACGAGCGCGGGCTTTAACCCCGGCGGCGGCGCGGCTGCCATGAATCGCCTCGGCTACTATGTGCGCTACGAGACCCGCGACGTTTGGGAATTCGACGCGCACGACAAGCCCGACGAGCAAACTTTGAGCGACCACCCCGACACCGATAAGCGCGAAGCTAAGATGGCGGAGCTTATGACGGCTTACGGCGGCGGGCACGTCACGGTTGCCAAAGACGGGCGGGCTTACAAGGTTTTGGTCGACGGCGCGGAGCTTTTCTATTCGGTCAACACGGGCGACAATCCCACGAGCGCGGCGGTCAACGCCTACTGTTTCGCGGGCGGCTTGAGCAAGGCCTTTCACGATTACGACAACGCGGCGGCGTGGAATTTTCGGCAGGGCGTCACCAATCAGACGGATTTTTTAACGGACGAGCCGGCTTATCGGGAGTTGCGGAGTTTGGCGAGCATGTACAACCTCGGCGAAAAGATTCAAGCGGCGGTGACCATGGCTTATCGCAACGAATCACCCGCTACTCGGAAAAAAATTCGGGACGACGACGCGGCTCGCGAAAAATTTTGGGCTAAGGTGAAGTCTGAGGCGGATTCGGCAAAGGCTAAGGCGGCGACGCTGTTGCGCGTCAATGCCGACATTTACAACGACCACGGGCAGGGCGAACTTGCGCTTAAACAGATTGCGCGTGCCCTCAACGCGAAGAATCAAGACGACGTGGCGGAGTGTTTGGGCATACGCGGGCGGGCTAAGGCTATCGTCGGCGATTACGACGGTGCGCTTGCCGACGCGGACGCCGCGATTGATAAGGACGCGACCAACCTTTACAACTTCCTCAATCGGGCGGACGTGCGTCACATGCGCGGCGAGTTGGAGCTTGCGTTGGCGGACATTGAACGCGCCTTGAAGATTGACGCCGATAATCCCATTGCTTACAAGTTGCGCGGCGACATCTTCGACGAGCAAAGCGATTCCGCGCAGGCTTTAACGGCTTACCGCAAGTGCTACGAGCTGTCGCAGAAAAAACCCGAATCGATACCGCTGACGTATCTGGAGCAGATTGACGCCAAGGCGGCGGAGAAAGTCCGCAAAGCGGAGGCGAAAGCTAAGGAGGAGGCGGCTTAACCCCCCTTTGCCAAAGCGTGGTTTCGCGGAAAAATATTTTTAAACTACTTTCTTTCAGTGGCGAAAG